>Ga0315547_1000117_pt1 | contig 89836 bp, 97 predicted proteins | sample SalMarSW160240MG_2_FD_202542 | JGI IMG/M metagenome (GOLD analysis project Ga0315547, IMG submission 202542) | Salt marsh sediment microbial communities from the Plum Island Ecosystem LTER, Massachusetts, United States - Salt Marsh Sediment SW1601-240 ...
CATAGAATAATCTTGTTGTTATTTTAGCTCGATCCTCAAAAAGTTCAAGGGGAGAATCGTCTTTTGGTAATTCTTAATATTTTAGATTTTGAGTAAAGGATTCTCCCCTTTTCTTACTTTATCCTTGTTTTTCCATCTTTTCTAATTCCTTGATGCGGGAGTTAATCTGGTCTATCTGACTCTTTAGAACGCTACCTTGGTCCTTTAGAAAACTCAGCTCTTGCTCTGGGCTTGGCCCGGTTGCGAAGGGAGCTGCCCCGGGAGTAATACCTGCGGCTTGCGGAAAACCGTAAGGCATTGTTCCGGTTCCACCATACGCTGGATAAGGTGCGTAAGGGATGTTGGGAAATCTTCCTGCGCCATAGTAACCATATGAAGAGAAAGCTCTACCTCTACCTCGGCCTAGTCCTAGTCCTAATCTACCTCCTATGGGATTCATAAATCCGGGACTAGGAAATCCTGCACAGTATCCTGCTCCCCTGCCCGTCATAGGACCCATTCCCATTGGTCCAGTTCCATCTCCGCGTGGCATAATTTTTCACCTCCTCGATTAAAGTAAAACTTTATTCTTTAACTTTCCTTTAGACTTAACTCATTTTTTCTGAAATTTAAGAGTGGTTCACCAACCTTAATAAGGGTAACCTAATCCTCCTTTATAATTATTCTCATTTTTCGCTTTTTTCCAATTGCTTGATACGGGAATCAATCTGTTCCATCTGACTCTTTAAAGCACCGGCTTGGTCCTTTAGAAAACTCAGTTCTTGCTCAGGGCTTGGCCCGGGGGCCTGTGAAAAACCATAAGGCATTGTTCCTGCTCCACCATACATAGGATAAGGAGCCTGTCCTCCCTGCATGGCCTCCCAGTAAGCCTGGGCCTGTGGAGTCGGCCATTGACCTGTCATGAGATAACTAGATGCTGGCCCCAATCCGGTGGGACTTCTTCCCAGCCAACCGGGAGAAAAACCAAATCTCATCCAGCCAGGTAAACCAGTAAGATAATACATGTATCTATTGCCATGTCCTCCAGGCATTTCACTCACCTCCTCATGTGTTATTTTAAACTCACCATATTATTGATAAGTTTAATTGCTTGAATTTTACCTTACTCTCTGCTATACTTTTAAGCAGGGAGTAAGGACGACTTAGACCTCGTTTGTTATGTCTATCCGCAATTTTTCCTTCTTATTGATAATGATTATCATTATAATAATCGATATTTGGAATTTGTCAACCCCTTGTTACGTAAAAGCGAAAAATTCCGCTTTTTGTAAAAGGTAATAGTTCCGCTTTTGATTCTCCTTGAAGTATAATGATTGAAAACTTCAAGGAGGAGAATCATGAAGCGGAAAAATCAAAAAGATGGATCTGTCTACGCTGAGAAAATTCTTCATAGGGCTAAAGTCCTGAGTCTGGTCATTAAAAAGAAAATAACTCAATCTCAGGCAGCTAAAGAACTAAAATTAAGATCTGACAGACAGATACGGAAGCTTTTAAAAAAATATCGTAAGGGAAACTATTCCCTGAGCTCCCTAATTCATACTAAATCAGGAGAACCTTGGAATAAGATAGACACCGTAATAAGGGATAAGGTAAAGGAGATCAAGGAAATGCATCCTAATTTCACCAATCCCCATATAGCCTACGTTGCCGAAAGAGAGCTCAAAGAAAGAGGAATGTTGGTAAAGCTTAATAGGACAACAGTGAGAAATATTCTCCTTGAGCTTCCTGACTATAGGCCGGCAGTAGTTAGATTAAGACCAGCAAAAAGATTTGAGATGGAGAACATAGGAGAACTTGTTCAACTGGACACCTCATCCTCGAGAAGCTGGTTCTTCTACCTAGGAAAGAAGCTCATCTATTGCATAGTATGCCTGGATGATCACTCCAGAAAGATCCTTGCCGGACATTTCTTTAAAAGTGATGATGTCTATAGCAATATGCTCGTTTTAAGAGAAGTGATGGAAAAATATGGTGTCTTTGAGGTAGCCTATACTGATTGTGATAGTAAATTCAAATTCAATCCCAGAAAACCCTCTATGTATCAAACTCTGATAGTTATCCCAGATGAGGTCATAACCCAGATAAAATATGCTCTTTTAAAAATAGGCTCTACACTCTTAACCCACTCCCTAGGAAATACCAGAGCTACTGGGAAGATAGAGAAATGGTTCCAGTTTTTTCAGTCCTGGTTTTGCACAGAATACGAATTCAAGAACCTTTCCCTGTCTGAGTTTGATAAAAAATTTCAAGAGTTTATTGACTTCTACAACAATAGGTTTCACGAGGGAATAGGTGAGACACCAAACGAAAGATTTCAAAGAGCGCTTGAAGAGGGAAAAACAAGATTTAGCTCTCTTCCTGAAGGTATAAATCTTGATGATATATTCTGTCTCAGAGAAAAAAGATGCCTCAAGAAAGATAATACCTTCAGCTACAATGGAACCACCTATAATTTAACGAGGAACAGAAGATCCATTACTCGCAAAGCTAAGGTGGAACTGCATATTCATCCTAAGAAGAAGATCAGAGCCTTTTACAAGGATAAATTTGTTCAGGAGTTTCCCTGGGTTAAAAAATAGGAACTTTTCGCTTTTACGTGAGGTTCAAACTTAGACATAACCTAGGTTTCCAGTCAAAAAATCTAAAAAAGCGGAACTATTCGCCTTTACATTAGTAGGAACTAATCGCTTTTACGTAACACCCCTCGCTCCATCTCTCCTCCATCTGATACGTATCATAGTCGCCCGAGGGGATTGACAACTCAGTCTTGCATAATATGATATCGACAAAAGAAAGACTCTCCCCGGAAGAAGAGTTTAATAAACCAGTGGCAGCATTACATAAAAAGGTTAGGAAGCCGGGGATTGCTGGTAAAGATATCAAGACCAGATGAGTTTTTGAAAGTATATTCTTAGAGAAAAAACAGGAAGGAGAAGAGTATGCCCAAGGAGACAATGACTCCACGAGAACGCTGGCTGGCTATGCTTAAAGGCCAAAAGCCTGATAGAGTTCCTATGGATTACTGGGCTACAGAGGAGGCAACCAAGAAACTTATGAATTACTTAAAGTGCGACAACGAAGAAGAACTCTTTAAGCGTCTTCACATTGATCGAGTTATTACGGTAGAGCCAAGATACATAGGGCCATCTTTGCCTGAAGACACAGATATCTTTGGCTGTTGTTTTCAAAATATAAGTTATGGTGCAGGAGTATATCGAGAATGTATTTATCATCCCTTGGCTAAATATAAAACGGTTGAAGAAATTGAGCAAAACTATCGATGGCCCAGTGCAGACTGGTATGATTATTCAGAAATTCCTGGTCAGATTATGGGTAAAGAAGATTATCCTATTCGCGGTGGTGGTTCAGAACCTTTCTTAACCTATAAGAATCTGCGTGGACAGGAACAGGCTCTCATCGATTTAATCCTTAATCCTGAGATGGTGCACTTTTGCCTGGATAAGCTATTTGATCTTTGTTATGAGAATACCTTGCGCATTTATAAAACAATCCCCGATAAAGTTATGATTACCTATGTAGCAGAAGATTTGGGTTCACAAGAAGATTTAATGTATTCACCAGAGCAGATTCATCAGTTTTTCATTCCTCGAATGAAACGAATGATGGATCTTGCTCATCAAGCAGGAGCTTTTGTTTTCCATCACAGCGACGGAGCTATTCGAAAAATCATTCCCGATATGATTGAAGCTGGTATAGATGTTTTGAATCCCATTCAGTGGAGATGCAAAGGAATGAAGCGTGAGGGTTTGAAACAGGATTTTGGAAACAAGATAATTTTTCATGGAGGGATGGATAATCAATATACCTTAGCTTTTGGCTCAAAAGAAGAGATTCGAGAGGAAGTAATAGACAATCTTCGTATCCTGGGAAAAGGAGGAGGGTATATTCTTGCTCCTTGCCATAATATTCAAGCAGTTAGCCCTCCAGAAAATATTGTTACTATGTATGATACAGGATACGAATACGGATGGAATTAATTCTAAAGGGAAGCTATGAGGCATATAGTTTAGAAGAGTAAATAGCGGGGAGAACCCCGGCCAGTTAAAGATTCACTGGTCGGTCTGGCCAGATATAGGAAGCAGGAAAAGAAGAGTTACAGGAAAAATAGAGGAATTTGGTCTTGACGGTTTTTAATATTAGCCATAATTCCTCGAGGAAGACTCTGGGTTTATGGAGTTGAGATTTGGATTATCGGAAAGGCTGGTTGATTGAAGAATGAGATACGTGGGAAGATGTGAAGTGGAGATTGGAAGGAGCTGAATGCTTGGATTGAACGACGAGATGGATAGCTTGATGTTACGTGAAGCGGGGTTAGATGTGTGTATGGTATGCGCTGGAGAGAAGCGGAGCGAAACTCGTCCACTGCTGAGGAGAGTTAGGTTAACAAGAACTAGGTAAGTGGACGAGGAGCGCTACGCGGTGGGGTTAGGGAACTACTGTGATTGATGTTAGGTGAAGATTGGAAGGTTCACAAGAGAAGCGGAGCGACGCTAATTCGCCTTTAAAGCTCGATACTGTGATTGAGAGATTAAGGTGAGAAGATTGGAGTTAGGTGTTTAGCTTGTGATGGAATTGGGTAGCCTGGTGAGACTTACCATGATTGAGTGAGTAAGGAATTTGAGAGTTGATCGAGTTGAGTCGATGAGATTTTCAAAAGTTAGAAACTTTTCTTTCTATATTTATATTTAAGTGGCTTGGGTGTAAATGTGCAACGAGAGGAGAGATAAATGAGAAGAAAGGGAAGAGAAATATAATTTATCGGTAGGCGGCGTTAAGGCTTTAAAGCAAAGACTCCGGACCAGGATAGAAAAACCTATTGCTCAGGTGACGTCCACGTCAACGAAGAGGATGACCTTCTGGCTCCCGGAAAATGTCATCAAAGCTATAAAGGGAAAAGCAAAGAAGGAAAAGACAACAGCTTCAGAAATTTTAAGAAAGATACTAGGGAAAAATTTATAATGAATAAAAAGGGAAAAGGAAGAAAGCATGTCTGAGCTTACAAAATGTAAAACTTGCAACAAAGAAGTATCAAGAACTGCCCCTATATGTCCTCACTGTGGAGAAAACTTACCAGGACTAAATATTAAATGCCCGAAGTGTTTTTCCATGAACATCCAAATCGGTCAAAAAGGATTTAGTCTTGGCAAAGCTGCTGCTGGCGGCGTTTTATTGGGACCTGTAGGGTTGTTGGGAGGGTTAATTGGCAGAAAGAAAATCGAACTCATCTGTCAAGCATGTAATTATAAATGGCAGCCGGATCCCAAAATTTTTACATAACTTATCCACTTCTTGGCAAATAGAAACCAAAAGAGCAAAGGAGAGGCAGTCCTCTTCAGAAAAAGGTTTATATGGAGGCAAGCAATGAAAAAAGGTTTATTATTGGTGCTGGTTTTGGGAATGGTATTGCTACTCAGCCAGTTGAGCGGTCAGGCTCTAGCAGGCTTTCAGGAAAGTCGCTGGCAGATAATCGAGGATCTAGCGAATCCTGAAAAGGATTACACTGTTAGCAGGGCAAGTTGGGAAAGGACTGATCTCAATGACGGGACTCCTAGGTGGATGAGTGAGGTCAAGGTTCGGTATATCTACGAGCTAATAGGTTCACCTATCAATAAGGTAACTCTTTTGGGAGAACTCGGAGGAACGGAGCGGAGTGGATGGGAGTTGGGTTGCCGGATAATCAATCTTTTGGAGGCAGTAGGAGTGGCAGAGGGGAAGGCACAAGAAGTGAGTGAAACCTTGTTCAACGCCACAGTGGGAGACCCGGGAGTCAAATATTATGTTATTTCGGGGAAGATCCGGGTAGAATTGATTTACTATGATACGATGGGAACGTTTATGGTGATACTGACAAAATCCTGAAAAAGAGAGTGAGAGGAGCTTGCGCCTGACCGTCTAAGCTCCCCCAGAAGCAAGAGAATCACCTGACATATGACCTATTTTGTAAGGTACGGAGGAGGTGATCAGCGAATGAAAAAAGGTTTATTATTGATGCTGGTTTTGGTTCTGGCTCTGACAGTAGGGGCTTTTGCCTTCCAGAATGAACCAGAAGGGTTTAGAGGGGTGGAGTGGGGGGATCCACCAACAGAGGATATGGTGCTTTGGGATGTGGTAGTAGGCTTGGATCTCTATATTCTACCAGGGGAGAAATTAACTATGGGAGAGGCCGAATTGGTGCTTATCACCTACTGTTTTTATGAGGACAGGTTTATGGAGGTAAACCTCCATTTTTTTGAACTAGACAATTATGCATTGTTGAAGGAAATTTGCAGAACAAAATTTGGAAAGGAATTAGAGCAGTCGGCATCTGATCTTTACTGGGTCAGTTCCCAAAGCCAGGTCTCTATGGATTATCTTCCAGTTAAGAATCAGGGTGTGTTGACTCTGGCCAGCTTTCCAATCTTTGTGGAATATATTGACGCAATGAAGGCAGCCCAGGCTAAAGAAAGTCCAGGAGGTTGGTAGGGAGGAGATAATGATTTGTCCAGAATGTTTGAGTGAGATTCCTGATAAGGCCCTCAAGTGCCGCCACTGTGGGAGCAGGGTGGGAATGGGAACCTATACTTTTGGGTGCTTGGCTACGATAATAATTTTTGGGATTATCTTTCTTGTGGTAATGATTGCTAAGTCTTAGAAAAAAACGCTATCACAGAGGCTCATACAGGCACTTTGGCAAGGGAAGGCAGCCTATATGGCCTGGAAAAATTAGCCTTGCTAATAAGTCATTTTGTAATATACTGTAGTTCTATCTTATAGCGATTTTTAAGGGGGGTAAATGGAAGGATAAAATTTGTTGTGAGGCTATTAAGTAATCTTTAATAGCTCCTTTAGTTTAAAAAGTTGGTTTTTGTCTTTTTCTTAAAGAGAGTTTAGCTCTCTAACTGGACAGTAAGGAAGAGACTGCATCTGTTGCCGCACTTCGGTGCGGTGAGGGGGTGGCAGTCTTGACCGGATTTACTGTCCAGTTGCCGGAAGAGATATGTGCCCCCTTTTTTATTGAAAATAAAGAGACTCACAGGAATAAAATGATAAGGCCAGAAGAAAGAGTATGAAGAAGCGTCTGAAGCAATTCTTAATTGTGGGAATATTGAGTATATGTTTGGTATCTTTGATAGTCTGCAGGGGAAGATACGAAGAGCTTTCTCAGATAGAGGTCCTCTTTTCTCCTGAGCAAGGTGAAAAAATTGTGGCAGAACTTACGGAGGCGATTCAAGGAGCTGAGGAACGAATTTATATCCTGATTTACAGTTTTACCTTGGATGAGCTTGCTAGAGTCCTGATAGATAAGCACGAACAAGGAGTAGATGTAAGAGTTATCATGGATAGAGGGCAGGCAAGTTTAAAGAGTGCAGTTACCGAAACACTAAATCAGGCAGGAATTCCTTTGTTAATTAAGACCGGAAGTAAAGGTGGATACATGCACCTCAAGGTATTAATTGCTGATGAGACCGTTTTTACAGGAAGCTATAACTACTCTAAAAACGCTACTTATAATAGCGATGAGAACTTTCTGATTATGAGAGATAAAAGGATCCTGCAGGCTTATCTTGAGAAGTTCAATCGGCTTTGGACGAACGGACAGCGAGACTGAAGTGGACAAAGATGTTCTGGGAGCGGGAAGTAGAAGGCAAGACGCTGGGCCGTTAGTGACATCCTCCTCACCTGAGAGTTTAGGCAGCCTCCCTGGGGAAGCCTCTCCAATTTAAGAGAGGATCCTGCCAGGTAATATCCTCTTTTATACAATGAATATTATCGGAACTTTATATTATCTCTTGACACTTAGGATAATTTTATTATACTGTATATTGCAAGTAAGCAAAGAATAGGGAGTAAACTATGACAAAACTATTATCGACCAAAGAGGTAGCTAATATCCTGGGACTCCACGAGCAGGTTATCAGACGTTATATCAGAAAAGGGATCCTGCCAGCTATAAAACTGGAGAGGAAATACAAGATTGATCAAGAGGAGCTAAATAATTGGCTGGAAGAGAGAAAGACAGGGAACAGAAAAGAATGAAAGCGGTTGGCTATATCAGGGTGTCCACTGAGGAGCAGGTAAGGGAAGGAATATCCCTGGAGGTTCAGGAAGATAAAGTTAAGAAGTATGCAGACCTTCATAATTTAAGACTCACAGAAATTATAAGAGACGAGGGCAGATCGGGTAAGGATCTTGAACGGGAGGGAATACAGAAAATTATAACTCTATGTAAAGACAGAAGCGTTGATCATCTAATCGTTTATAAAATGGACCGGTTAACCAGGAGAACTCTAGACCTCTTAACTTTAGTAGAGGAAGTGTTTAAGCCTAATAAAGTGCAATTTCATTCTATCACTGAAAGAGTGGATACCTCTACGGCTCAGGGTAAATTCTTCTTAACCATTATCGGAGCTATGAGTCAAATGGAACGGGATTTAATCGCAGAAAGAACTAAAGAAGCTCTGCAATATAAGAAGAACAAGTTTCAGGCTTATTCTCCCACTCCACTTGGCTTTGATAGAGAGGATGGGCATATTGCATCTAATCAAAAAGAACTTAAGATTGTTACATTAATGAAAAAGTTAAAGAGAAAAGGATTATCTTATCAAGCAATAATAAATAAGCTTAATGAAAAGGACGTCCCCACTAAAAATAAAAAAAGTTGGTCTAAATCAACTATTTGGGGAATATTGAGAAATCCTATTTATGATAATTTAAACCTTACTAATTCATAAAGAAAGATTATGAATAATTTAGTCTATGTTTTTGGGGTTGTTTTGGCGTTTATCTCAGGCTATTTATTATTTCTCTTAAAAAAGAAATATGCAATCCCGAGTTTAGAATACGAAAAAATTTCAAGTTTATCATTAATTTCGATGGATGAAAGGATTACTCATAAAACTAAGATTACATACGATGAAGAGCCAATTAATAATATCTTTTCATTTAGATTTAGAATTAGAAATATAGGTAAAGTACCCGTAAAAAGGATTCCTATTATTATTGAATTTAATGATGAAAATGCACAAATTCTCGATATAAAAGGATATTTTGAAGCTAAGGATAGAGAAAAAAGTATTGAGTATTCTCTTAATAGTAGCAAAAGAAATCGAGCAAGATTTGTTATAAAACCTGGATTAGATAAAGGGGAGAAAGGGGAATTTGATATATTTACCAAGGATAATAAAACTGCAGACCTTACGTCACTTATGATAAAATTAGGAGAAGAAACTTTAGGCATACATTGGAGGAATGCTGCAAGGGGAAAAACAAGCGGGAGAGCGTTATTAATATCAGTATTAGTAGCCACAGGAATAACATTAATAGTAGCAGCATTGGCAAAAGTAGTAGGGGTAGGAATAGCATTAGGAGCATATATAGCATTTATGATATTGATAATATTCGTTGCACCACATATTAGGTAATATTAAAGGGCGAGAAGGCTAAAAAATTCAAGAAAATAGATTAAATTAACTATAGCTTTCTCTATCCGTTCGTAAGGGGACGGTTTTTATACGGAGAGAGTTTTGTTCTTTGAAATCCGCTCTCAGTTTATAACAAAAGACGCAAAATTAGAAATTTGAGAGGAGGAAGAGATAATGCCAAAGAAGCCCTCAGTCGAAGAAAAATTGGAGGCTATGACGGAAGAGCATCGAATTAGAAGAGAAGTCCGCTTTAGTGCGATTGTGGGTCTTGTTGTGTACTTGTTAGGAATTCTCCCTAGCTTTTTCCCTTCTAACATACGGATTCGGATATGCTTATGGCTAGTAGGATTAGGTTTGTTGTTATTTGCTCTTAAATATCCCGGACGGTTTTTCTGGTTGTTCAACAGGATTAAACGTCTTTTTGACTCGGACGAGTTTTGATTTTGTACCAAGAGAAAAATGAGATTCTGAGGGGGAGGCAGTGCTAATTGGGCAAAGCCAGAAACAGACAAGCTTTAGATTTAGAATATATCTAATGTGGAAAAATCGAGCTAAATTAGGGATTTATGCTGATTAGCGAAAAAAAAGACCTCTATAGAGGCTCATATACGCGTATGGAGGGACTAAAGCAACCCCTTTGCCCTGGGTAAGATTCAGACTTTTCTATCGAGAGAATTCTATCAAGCCAGTTACGGGATAGAAAATATTTTAAGAAGGGAAAAAAATGATGAAAAAAGAAGAGGATTTTGAGAAAGCAGTTTTAGACAGTTTGTCTAGTTTAGAAAAAGATATTGATAATTTGAAAAGAGAAAGTGCAGTTTTGAAGCAGCAGGTGACTGAATATATGGGCAGGATACACAAGATAGTCGAGGGCCAAGACTCGGCGAGGACCGAGTTCACGGCTAAGTTATATAAAGTTGTGATGACTAATAATGAAAGGGTGGACACCCTAAATAGACTTATGGACGCTACACAGAAGATGATAAATACAGCAGCTCTCGATAAACTGAGGCTAGTGTTAGATAAAATTGACCAGGCTATTAAATCGGGGAAGTTATGATGTGAGCTAAGCAAAATTAAAGTTCCCTTACCAAGAGATTTTACTAAGCCAGTTCTGGAATAGAGAGTTTTTACGGAAAAAAGGAGGTGAATATGAAAAACACTTTATATTACGGCGACAATTTAGATATTCTGCGAAGATATATCAAAGATGAGAGCGTTGATTTGATTTACCTTGATCCCCCTTTTAAGAAAAATCAAACCTATAATATCCTTTTTCAAGAGAGAAATGGCACTAAGTCCCGGGCCCAGATAAAGGCTTTTGAGGATACTTGGCATTGGGACCTTACTGCTGAAGAGACCTGGACAGAGATAGTAGAAAATAGTCCTAGTAGGAGACTTGCCGATTTGATGCGAACTATGAGGAAATTCTTAGGTGCCAATGATATGATGGCCTACCTTGTGATGATGGGAATTAGACTTCAGGAGCTACATAGAGTTTTGAAGCCTACAGGCTCTATTTACCTACATTGTGATCCTACGGCGAGTCATTATATTAAGTTGTTATTAGACTCCGTCTTTGGGGTATATTGTTATCGCAGCGAAATTATTTGGAACCGGAGTCGAGGATTTAAGAGGTCGACAGCAAGGCGCTTTCCCCATAAACACGATACTATATTTTTCTATTGTAAAGATTTGCCACGAATCGCTTTTAACCCTCAATATCGCCCTCATAAGCCTGAATATATTAAGCGCTTTAAAAAAGACCCCGATGGACGGCTTTATCGTGATGATGTCAATCCTACCAAAGGGGGACGAAGAAGAATATATTTAGATGAAGTAAAGGGCGATATCGTAGAGTCTATATGGTATGATATCCCACCCCTTAATCCTATGGCCAGAGAACGCCTTAGCTATCCTACTCAAAAACCAGAAGCCCTTTTAGAACGAATAATAAAAGCAAGTAGTAATAAGGGTGATGTTGTTTTAGACGCCTTTTGTGGTTGTGGGACTACTATAACCGTAGCTGAAAAGCTAAAAAGAGAATGGATAGGGATAGATATAACCCACCTTGCTATCTCTCTAATGAAGCACAGATTGGAAGATACGTTTGGCAATAAAGTAGAATATGATGTAATTGGTGAACCTGTGGACTTAAGAGGGGCTGAACAGCTAGCGAAAGAAGACCCATATCAATTTTAATGGTGGGCTTTGGGATTAGTAGGAGCGAGGCCCGCTAAATCTGAGCAGAAGAAGGGAGCAGATAAGGGAATAGATGGCTATATCTATTTCCACGACGACCCTAAAAAGAAGGAGACAAAAGAGGTTATTATCCAGGTTAAAAGCGGGCATGTAAACGTAGGTCAAATAGTAAACCTCAAGGGAGTGATAGAAAGGGAAAAAGCTCAGGTAGGAGTATTTATTACTCTTCAAGAACCAACAAAACCTATGAAAGTGGAGGCTGTATCATCAGGATATTATAAATCACCACTGGGCCATAACTATCCTAAGATACAAATACTAACTGTCAAAGAGCTACTGGAAGGAAAAGGAATAAGCCGTCCTTCAGAAGCTACGGGGATAGATGCTACTTTTAAAAAGGCTGAGAGGCATAAGGAAGAGGGCAAGCAGAAAAAAATGTTTTGATTTTTAGTAAATAGATAAAACTGGGTAAACCAGGAGTTTATGCTCATTGACAAGAAAAAACGCTGTCATAGAGGCTCGTATAGGCACTTTCTCAAGGTAAGGCAGCCTATATGACCTGGGGAAAATAAGAGTGTTTATGTCAAGAGGATTTTATCAAGGCAGTTCAGCCTGTTAGGAATTAGAGGTAAAGCTAATAAAAGTTGAGGATTTGCTTTACAAAAAAACTGAAGTTTTTAAGTGAGGGGAAATAATGGCTAAACCAAAAACAGGAAGGAAAACGATATTTCACCAAAAATTTTGTGGTTTTTTGAAATGTTTGCGGAATATGCTTTCGAAAAAGGGAACGAGACAAGATAAGTTTGTCATCTATTTATTATTAACTGAGGTTTTCGTGCTTGTTCTTATTCTCGGACTTACAGGCCATGGACAATTAGCTTCTGCTCTCGGAACGATAAGTATGGCCCTGGCAGTTCTCTATATAGAAATAATTAAACCCTGGCTACAGAAACCAGAAATTAAAATTGAATTTAAAAATGAAATGCCCTTTTGCCGAGATTGTCCTACCACAAAAAAAGATGAAGTTGGATATTTTATCCGGTTAAGAGTCAAGAATACAGGTAGATCAGTAGCAAAAAGATTGAGAGGTAAATTAGTAGAGATTATTGATAAAAGCGGCAAAATAGATAAGGAGTTTGATCCTTTATTTCTCCACTGGACTTCGCTTCCACGTATAGACGCACATGAAATTGATCCAAAAGTAAGATGGTTAGATCCAATCGACCTTAATATTGGAGAATGGGAGTATCTGGATATTTTTTATACGTTTCAAAAAGGAGTGAATTATAGCAAAACAAGTTCTGTAAAACAAAAGGAAGACTTTGTCCATATAAACACTAAAGAACAACTCCGAGGCAGTAGGCTGAATTTTGAAATGAGTGAAGGCTTAAAAACTTTCAAAATAACAATTTATGGTGAGAATATAGAGCCTGTTACTGAGACATATGAACTCAAGTGGGATGGTAAAAATTATAATGAAATTGAGATGGATACAATAAATCAAAAAGAGGCTAATAATGGCTAAAGCGCAAATGAGAAAAATAGCAATCTTAAATTTCAAAGGGGGGACAGGTAAAACTACTACAGCAGTTAATCTCTCTGACGCTTTAGCGTTAAAGCGTCAAAACGTTTTAGTGATAGATTGCGATCCCCAGGGAAGTATAGCTGATTGGTTAGGAATCAACCCAGGGAATACCTTCTTTGATTTACTGACAGATAGAATCGAGCTTCAGGATTGTATATATCAAACCCGGGAAAGATTAAGTATTATACCAAGTGATAAAAAATTGGCCTTAATTGAAATCAGATTGGCAAAAGATAAGGATATGGACAAGGCATTTCAAGAAAAATTAGGATCTCTAAAGGGTTATGATTTTATCCTCCTAGATTGTCCGCCTAGTATGAGCATTTTAAACCTTAACGCTCTAGAATATGCAGATGAAATCTTCCTGCCGGTAAGTATGGATTATCTATCACTCAGAGGAGTTAAGCAGGTAGTAGAGTCTTTGCCAGAGGGGATTGAAATAACAAAGGTAATTCCTACATTCTATGACCAAAGGACTAAAAAAAGCAAAGAAATATTAGAGGACCTGAAATCATTCTTTAAAGGAAAAGTCACTATGTATGAAACAGGATACGAATACGGATGGAATTAATCCTAAAGGGAAGCTATGAAGTATGGAATAAGGAAAATAAATGCAGGGAGTACATTGAAAAAGGCATTTTTCGATGTCTAATGGAGGTGTGTTGTGATAGATTTAAAGAAGGATTTCTTAAACCCTGGAAAAGACTATAGAGGTGCTCCTTTCTGGTCCTGGAATGATGAGTTATCTCCTGATGAGCTGGTAAGACAGGCAAAGGATATGAAAGAACACGGCATGGGGGGATTCTTCATGCATTCAAGAGAAGGACTGGAAACAGAATACCTGGGCAAGGAATGGATGAAATGTATAAAGGCTGTTGTTGAGGTTTCCAGGAAGATAGGGATGAATGCCTGGCTTTACGATGAGGACAGATGGCCATCCGGGTTCGCTGGCGGCCGTGTTCCTTCAAAGGGAGATAAATACCGAGCCAAAGCTCTGGGAATGGAAAAAGTTACCAAAGAAAGGAAGCTTACCGGAGAGGAACTGGCATCTTTTTGTGTCAAACTGGAAAATGGAAATATCGCTAATCTCCGTAAGATCGAGAAAAAAGATAAACTCTTGCCCAGAGAGAATGAAATAGGCCTCATCTTCACAAGAGAAGTGGCAAAATCTAGTGAATGGTTTAATGATGATGCCTATAGTGATAATTTGAACCCTGATGCTGTCAGAGCCTTCATAGCTTCAACTTATGAGGCATACAAAGAAGAAGTAGGGGATGAATTTGGAAAGACTATTCCCGGTATTTTCACCGATGAGCCTAATTTTTCTAGTGGGACATTCAGGCAGGACATAGAATGGATACCCTGGACTGATGGTTTTGCTGAATACTTTAAAGAAATATGTGGCTACAATTTCCTTGATTTAGTTCCCTATTTCTTTTTTGATGCTGAAAAAAGCAGAAAGGTTCGACATGATTACTGGCTTGCACTAACCCGAAGGTTTCAGGAGGCTTATTCAAGGCAGTTGGGTAAGTGGTGCGAGAAGAATAACCTCTTGTTCACTGGACATTATCTTTTAGAGAATGATTTTCCCGGACAAATAAAGACAGTTGGTGCTGCAATGCCCCATTATGTGTATCAACACGTACCGGGAATCGATATTCTCACAGAATCCATTCACGAGACTCTTACGGTGAAACAGTGCTCTTCAGTGGCAAACCAGTTCAAAAGAAATATTGTTCTCTCGGAAACTTACGGGTGCTCGGGATGGGAGTTCACCTTTGAAGGACAAAAGTGGGTTGGTGATTGGCAATATGCACTGGTGGGGGTAACGCTCAGATGCCAACACCTAACTCTATACACCCTCAAAGGATGTAGAAAAAGGGATTTTCCACCCTCCTTTAACTACAATACAACCTGGTGGAAGTATAATAAAGTTGTGGAAGACTATTTTGCTCGCTTGAGTTCTCTCTTGATGAAAGGCAGGGCAAAAAGGGATGTTCTTTTGGTTCATCCAATTAGTGGCGCCTGGTCGCTTTTTAATGGTAAGAATAGCGATGAGGTTCAGAAGATAAGTGATGAGTTCCAGGCAATAGCAGACGGGATTTTAGGTCTCCATTATGATTACGACTTGGGTGATGAACTCATCTTAAAAGACTATGGAAAGGTTAAAGGGGGAAAGTTTTTTGTTAATCAAGCCAAATATGAAGCTATAATTATTCCACCGATGAGGAATATAGAATCATCCACTGTAGAGCTATTAGAAGATTTTTTAAAACAGGGAGGTAAGGTTTTTGTAATTGGCCCTTTTTCCGATACGGTTGACGGCCAAAAAAGCCAAGAATGCAAAAGATTATCTAAATATGAGGGGCTAATAGAAGTCGAGAACTTGTCTAAGCTCGCACCTCTTCTTGAAGAGAATTTAGAAAGAGAAATCTCAATAAAGGAAAAGAATGCTTTAGAGGCTCCCTCTTTTATTTATATAGAAAGAGAGATTGATGGAAAGAAGATATTCTTCATTGTAAACCTGGATAAGGAGACGGCTCACCAAGTCGATATTTCCTTTAAATCAGAAGGAAGATTAGAGGAGTGGAATGCACTTAGCGGCGAGATTAGCGGCATCCCTGCCAGAAAAGATAATGGATATCTCAGTCTATCGGCATCGTTTGGCCCTGCCGGTTCCAGGCTTTATGTGATAGATGCCAAAGGGGAAGCGGCTACTGAGGCGCCTTTTAGTAAGGATGAGCTCTTTACCATGCAATGGCGAAAATCCTCAGGGGTAGCCTTTATAGGACCTTGTGCTGAGTTTAAACGAACTGATCCCAATGTACTCACCTTAGATAGGGCAAGTTATTGCTTCTCTAACAAGAATTGGTCTAAGGAGATGCCTATCTGGAAAGCGCAAAAGGAGATAAGAGAGAAACTTGCTATGAGGCCTGTCCATATTAATGGAATTCCTCAAAGATATCTTTGGTGCAAGAAGCCACATCCAAATGATGGGAAGCCTCTTTCTTTCAGGATTGTGTTTAATGTAGATGATATTCCGGAAAACCCGGTATATCTTGTTCTGGAAGAAGCACAAAACTTCGACATTAGACTGAATAATCAGACAGTTTCCTCTCAGCCGATTGGCTGGTATCTTGACAGGAGCTTTGATAAAATTCCTCTTCCTATCCTGAAGGAGGGTATGAACGAGCTCATCCTCTCCTGTGAGTACAAAAATAGAATGGAGGTGGAGGACTGCTTTCTTGTGGGAGATTTTGGTATAGACATTCACACCAGAAGCATAACAAAAGAGCCGAATAGGCTTCACTTCGGTGACTGGACATCTCAGGGTTATCCTCACTATGCGGGAGGTATCATCTATCAAGAAAAGGTCAATATCAAAAAAGGAAAAGGTGACCACTTTTTGGTAAAACTTGGTGACTTCTCGGCAATCACAATATCTATCTGGGTAAATGATGCGCTGGCAGGACACATTCCCTGGCCTGACGCAGATGGCCTTGAGATAACAGAGGCACTCAAAAATGGTGAGAACATGATAGGAATAGAGGTTACCGCAAGTCCGAGAAACATGCTCGGGCCTCTTCACAGAAAAGCAGGGTATGAGCCATGGACTGATTCAAGGTCTTTCAGAAGAGAGGCTCATGAGTGGACTGATAAGTATGTTGTATGGCCATGGGGTCTTTATGACGAGGTAAGAATTTGCAAATTTGCTAAATTATCATAAATTACTTTCCCTCTCGAGAATTGATTTTTTTGGTTGACACAGCAAAGCTAAGTTAATATAATGTAACCTGGACTTTCTGCCGAGGGGAGCAAAGTATACCTTGCAGCTTGGGAATTTAAATAATTTATGAGTGGTAAAGTAGAAGGAGAAAAGTTCCCTCTTGCTCGAGTGGTGAGTAGTTAATTGGTGAGTTAAGTTAGCTGATAGTTCATAGCTCATAGCTGATAGGAAATTCAAACCAAAATTCAAAAGAGCTCATAGTTCATGGCTTAAATTAACCAATTAACCATTTAACTAATTAACCAACAAGATATGCCGAGCGTAGTGAGGCCTATCTTGAAGGATAAGGCAATGAAAAAGCTATTTGTAGCGGCTACTCGTCAGGATGATGGTAAATCTACCCTTTGCCTGGGATTACTCCAGGCTCTAAGGAGGAAAATGCCTCAGGTTGGTTTTATGAAACCGGTGGGTCAGCATTATGTAAAAAGAGATGGCTGTGAAATAGACGAAGATGTGGTATTAATGAAGGATGTTTGTCAAATGGAGGATAATCTGGTGGATATGAACCCTATTGTAGTCAAGAGGGGATTCACTGAAGAGTATATCGAAAGAGGAGATAGAAATCAGCTTGCCCAGAAAATTCAGACATCTTTTAACAGAATTTCTCGCGGGAAAGAATTGATAATTATCGAAGGAACAGGGCATGCAGGAGTAGGGGCAGTAATTGATCTCTGTAATGCGTCGGTGGCAAAACTATTGGAGGCAAAAGTTCTTCTTTTGTCCGTGGGCGGAATAGGTAGACCTATTGATGAAATTACCATAAACAAAGCTCTCTTTGACCAGAAGGGAGTAGAAGTGTTGGGAGTGGTAATAAACAAAGTTCTTCCCGAGAAATACGATAAAATAAGAAGATTAACCCAAAAAAGCCTTACAAATAAAGGGATTAATCTATTAGGTGTGATGCCATTTGAAAAACGTCTTACCTATCCTACTATGTGGCAAATCAAGGAAGCTTGCGGAGCCAGTATTTTTTGTGGGGAGAAGTATTTAGAAAAGAAGGTATTCAATATATTGGTAGGGGCAATGGAGCCATATCATGCCCTGGAATATATTCTTCCCCATAGCCTGGTGATTGTTCCAGGGGACAGGGAGGATATTATCCTTGCTACTATTGCCGGTAGTAAGCTAGAAATAGAGGACGATTTCGAAATTGCTGGGATGATTCTTACCGGTGGGCTAAAACCACATCGAAGAATTCTTAGATTAGTGGAGAATTGTGATTTTTCTGTTTTGCTTTCCAGAGACGATACTTACAATACTGCCAGAAAGGTACATGAACGAAGAGTTAAGATTCGTTCTAGTGATGAAGACAAAATAGAAGAAGCTGAACGGTTGATAACTCGATACATGGACCTGGATAAGTTAATACAACAAATTTAGATTTCGTTAAAGTCATAAATCGAATATCTTACCAGGATTTAAAATATTATTAGGATCAAAGACCTTTTTTATCGTAGGCCTCATACCCGTTATGATATCCCAGAAACCTGCATTAATCTATTCTCTGCCTTCAATCTTTCTTCTCTTAAGATTGATATCTCTTGAGGCAAATCGCTAATATTCATAAACACCTACCTTTCTCATCTTACTAACAGTAATATCAATATTTAACTGCTAATATTCTAGCAAAAAAAGAAAGAAAGAGTCAATTTATTTTGACTCCCGCTGTAATGCTTACTAAATCTTACTTACAGGAACTTTCAATTTTTCTGCCCTTGATTTTTTTTTGATTTTTTTTAGTTGACAGATTAGAGCCGAGTTAATATAATGCGAGCTGAGCCCTCTGCTGAGTGATGTGAGGTACATCTTGAAGTATAGGAGGTTCAGTGGATAATATAACAGCTTATTTTGAGAATGATGTTCTCAGGAAGAGGCCATATTTGACCATAGAGATATGCAGGAGAGTAACAAAGAATCCTTATAGAAAAGAGGTTCAACCAGATGGGCGAATTAGATTTTGGGGAAGAGTGGAAGAACTCGAAGGGAAATACTTGAGAGTAGTTACACTTCAGGATGGAATGACAATTCATAATGCTTTTATTGACAGAGGATTCAAGCCATAGGAGGTGATTATTCCATGAAAATGAGATACTATAAAGATACTGATTCACTTTATATAGATCTGAGCGAAAAGACAAGTACAGAATCTCTGGAAGTTGCTCCAGGGATAGTAATAGACTTTGATGAAAATAACAATGTTGTTGGTATAGACATTGATAGAGCAAGTAAGATTCTTAATCTTTCTGAATTAGAGGTTGCGGATATTCCATCAAAGAAGTTTATAGTTTCATCTATTTAAGTGCTATCTAATCTATTACTCTTCTTATTATTTATACCAGAATTTATATGTGTATCGAAGCAATTCGCAAGAATCCTAGAAGGCAACGAGGTATATCTTGAAAAAAATTCATCTGCCATTCTGGCTTCCCCAGACCAAAAGAGCTCTTGTCTGGTATGTTTTATTTATCCTTATATTTATCCTTTATCATGATTTCTGGTCCTGGGGAACCTACCAGCCCCTGATAGGAGGCTGGCTTCCCGCCTGGTTTCTTTACGATATTGTGCTGATAATAGCTTACGCAGTAATAGCTTTCTTTTTTACCAGAAAATATTGGCCAAAGCCACCGCAAGACATAGAAGAAAAAAATAGGGGTCAAAAATCAAGACCTGACCCCAAATAATAGGGACAAAAGTGTCACAAGTAGCTATTTCTACTATTATCCTGGTAATATTCCTGGGATTTTTTAGTTTTATTGGGCTATATGGTTATAAGATTGGAAGAAAAACAGTAGAGGATTATTTCGCTGCCGATAGAAAGCTGGGTACCTTTGTTACTCTCTTTACCTATTTTGCTACTCTTTGTAGTGCTTTTACCTTTCTTGGATGTGCTGGATGGGGTTACAGTAAGGGGCTAGCCTGGTATGGGCCAATTGGGGTCGCTACGGCTCTCATTTCTATAAACTTCTATATACTTGGATATCGGATTTGGCTTTTGGGTAAGCGGTTTGGGTATGTCTCTCCTCCAGAATTAATTAGAGACAGATTCGGCAAGGAGCTACAGATAATCTATGCGCTGGTGATGATAACCTTTGTTTTACCTTATTTAGCCGTACAAGCGATGGGAGCGGGATACGCTCTAGAAGAACTATCGGGGGGAGCAGTTCCCTATGTTTTCGGCGCAGCAATTATTACTATCTTTATGATGTTTTTGGTTCTGGGAGGAATGCGCTCAATTGCCTGGACTGACACCGTGATGGGAGTAATGATGCTGGGTTGCCTGGCTACAGCTTTTGTTCTTATGGTAATGAAAGGAGGTGGATTGAGCAATATAGTGGCTAAAATAGCTTCTGAAAGTCCAGCTCATCTATCCAGACCCGGAGTAGGAGGATTCTTTACCCCAGGGATATGGTTTGGTTTTATGCTATTGTGGGTTTTAGCTGATCCCCTTATGCCACATCTCTGGATGCGAATGTATGTCCCGAAGAACGTGACCGTTATTAAGCGAATGATGGTTTTCTTCCCTCTCATTTGTCTGGTTGTATTCTTTTTCCCTACCTGGATTGGGGCTATGGGTTATACTATGATTCCTGGCCTTGAGGGAGCGAATGTGGACAGGATCCTTCCTCTTTTGATGGTAAAATTTGCTCCCTATTGGCTGATGGCGATCATCCTGGCTGGTTCATTGGCAGCTTTAATCTCCACAGCAGATTCTCAAATATTAGCCCTGGGTTCTATATTTACCAGAGATATATATGCTTCTTTTATTAATAAAAAGGCAACTACGGAAAAGCAGGTTAAGATGGGGAGGATATTCATTATTATCCTATGTCTATTCGGCTTTCTTATTGCGTTGAGACCTGTCTCTACCCTTGTAGCTATCACCACTGCTGCTTTTACGGGAATAGGGGTGCTATATCCGACTACCATTGCTGCTCTTTACTGGAAGAGAGCTACTAAATGGGGAGCCATTAGTTCTGTAATTGCGGGAGAGACGGTAGCTGTACTGCTTATTTACAAGATTCTTCCTGGCTGGCTATTAATTGGCTCTCTGCCTATTTTGCCCAGTTTAGTTATAGCTACTCTTACTCTGGTGGTGGTAAGTTATCTAACAACCCCTCCTTCTCCCAAAAGAATAGCTAAATTTTTTGATTTATTTGATTCTGTTTTCCAGTCCAGCGATGAGACTAATTAATTTTTGGATGCAGATAAACACAGATTAAAAAAGTAATTAGAAAATAAGTTCATAGTATAGGAATTTTCTTTTTCCCCTCACCTCAATCCTCTCCCCAAGGGGAGAGGGAAGGGAGAGGGGGGTAAGTTAAATGTTCAATGTTTTTTATTTATTTTGTTTATCTGCCGAAATCTGTGTCCTAATTAACGTGCCAAGTTAAGAAAATGAAAAAGATGCGAATTCCAGAAGATAGTGTTAAACGCCTTTGCCGGTACCTACGTAATTTAAGGTATTTAATAAAGGAGGGAGTAGAGACGATTTCCTCTGAGGAATTAGCTCAGGATATTTATGTCTCCGCTGCTCAAGTGAGAAAAGATCTCTCTTATTTCGGAGATTTCGGAACAAGAGGAGTTGGTTATAGCGTAAGAAATCTTATTGCTGAGATTGAAGAAATATTGGGGTTAAACAGGAAATGGTCTTTGGCTCTAATTGGAACGGGAAGACTTGGTTCAGCTCTCTTGAATTATCGGGGGTTTGAGCAGTTGGGTTTTCAATTCTTAGTTGCTTTTGATAACAATCCCAATAAGATAGGTAAGAAGGTAGGAGGAGTAAAGGTAGAAGGTTATTCTGAGCTCGAGACAATAATAGAGAAAGAGAGAATCAAGATAGCTGTTATTACTGTTCCTGGGGCAGCGGCACAAGAAGTAACGGATAGATTAGTAAAGGCAGGCATTAAGGCAATTCTTAATTTCTCTCCCCGCTACTTGAATGTCCCTGCCGATGTGAGTGTCAAAGCAGTTGATATAGCTATGGAAGTGGGTAATCTAACTTATTATTTAGTGCATAAATGAATTAGGAAAAAAGGAAAAAAGGGGACAGGCTACTTTTTATGAGGAATTTCAACGATGCCAGAATTACAAGAGGTTTAATCATAGTTCATCGAGAAAAAACAATAAGATGGTAAGTGGTTAATTGGTGAGTAGTGCTCTCTCTCCTCTGGGGTGAGGAAAATTAACCATTCAACTAAATTAACCAGTTAACTATATGAAACGACATAAATAATTGCGCATCCCTTGTAGCGACTTCATTTATGAAGCCAGAAAATTGGCGGGTTTGATGAATCAAACCTCTACAGATAAGCGAAAATATATAAGACGTTTCATATAACAGAACAGGGAACTGCGAAAGAGGAAAGCGGGATGAAATTTAGTTCGTGTGAAGAGAAAGAGAAAAGGTACGAAAGATTAAAGCAGGTTATCAAAGAATACAGGAATTCTCCCGGGCCTTTAATTCAGATACTTCATCGGGCTCAGAATATATTTGGTTATTTACCGAAGGAGGTTCAACGTTTTATAGCTAAAGAAATTAACATTTCTTTTAGCAGAGTGTACGGGGTGGTTACTTTCTATGATTTTTTCAGATTAGACCCGGTGGGAAAATATACTGTGACTATATGTTTAGGGACTGCCTGTTATGTAAAAGGAGGATCAGAAATATTAAAAACTGTTAAGAAGGAATTGAAAGTAGAAGAAGGAAGAACTACTAAAGACAGATTGTTTACTCTTGATACAGCCCGTTGTTTTGGGTCTTGTGGGCTTGCTCCAGCAATGATGGTGGATAAAGAGGTATATGGAAGAATGAGTCCCAAAAAAGCTTTGCAGGTGATAGAGGAATACAAAATAAAGAAGGAATAAGAGTATGACCAGAGGTTTAGACGTTTTAATTTGCGAAGGAGGAGCTTGCATTTCCTCACACAGCTTAGATATCGAAGATGAACTGAAAAAACAAATTGAGAAATATAGCATTAAAGATAAGATAAGAATAGTAAAAACGGGCTGTATGGGCCCCTGTCAGTATGGACCGCTGATGTTGGTTTATCCGGAAGGTATACTTTATAAAGAGTTAACAATAGCCGATATTAAGGAGATAGTAGAGGAGCATTTTTTAAAGGGGAGAGTAGTAGAGAAATTTCTTTTTAAATCAGAAATAACAGGAAAAGTTATTAGAGAAAAAGAAAACCTACCCTTCTTTCAAAAACAACTGAAGATAGTATTAAAAAATTGTGGCACTATTGATCCAGAAAATATTGAAGAATATATCAATAATGGTGGGTATGAGGCTCTGAGGAAAGTACTTACCGAATTATCTCCTTTAAAGGTAATTCAAGAAGTAAAAGATTCCGGCCTTAGAGGTAGAGGAGGAGCAGGTTTTCCTACTGGTGTAAAATGGGAATTTGTATTTAAAACGAAATCTTCAGAGAAATTTGTCATCTGCAATGCCGATGAGGGTGATCCAGGTGCCTTTATGGATCGGGCAGTCTTAGAGGGCGATCCCCATACTGTTATAGAAGGGATGAGTATAGCCGCTTATGTTGTTGGCGCTCAAAAGGGTTATGTTTATGTGAGAGCGGAATATCCTCTGGCTATTAAAAGATTAGAAATTGCTTTACAGCAGGCAAGAGAGTATAATTTTTTGGGCAAAGATATTTTAGAAAGCGGTTTTAATTTTAACATAGAACTAAGAATAGGAGCAGGAGCTTTTGTTTGTGGCGAGGAAACAGCTTTAATTGCCTCTATAGAGGGAAAAAGAGGTATGCCCCATTCTCGCCCTCCTTTTCCAGCTACTTGTGGACTCTGGGGTAAGCCAACTCTAATCAATAATGTAGAGACTCTGGCTAATATTCGACACATAGTTTTGAAGGGAGCAAAATGGTTTAGTAGTATTGGCATAAATAAAAACAAGGGCACAAAAGTATTCGCTCTATCAGGGAAAATAAAAAATACAGGATTAGTTGAAGTTCCTCTGGGGATTACCATAGGTGAGTTAATCTTTGATATAGGAGGGGGAATTCCTGATGGAAAAAAGTTTAAAGCTGTTCAGACAGGTGGACCGTCAGGGGGATGCATACCTCGCGAGTATCTTAATACACCAATAACTTATGAGTCGTTAAAAGATTTAGGTTCTATTATGGGTTCCGGCGGTGTTATTGTTTTAGATGAAGATACTTGCGTGGTGGATTTGACCAGGTTTTTCATTGAATTTACTGCTTCTGAGTCCTGTGGGAAATGTGTCCCTTGCCGGATAGGACTCAAACAGATGTTAGGAATTTTAGATAAGATTACCGAAGGTAAAGCAGTAATTGAGGATCTAGATCTTTTAGAATACTTAGCTAAAAGTATTGCTAAAACAGCACTCTGTGGTTTAGGGCAAACAGCGCCTAACCCTGTTTTGAGCACTTTAAAGTACTTCCGTGATGAATATGAAGCGCATATATTAGAGAAAAGATGTCCAGCCGCAGTTTGTGCTGCTCTATTTATCAGTCCCTGTCAAACTTCCTGTCCGGTGGAGGTAGATGTATCGTCTTATGTAACCCACATTGCTAATGGTGATTTTGAGAAGGCGTTTTATGTCCATATGCAGAAGAATCCTCTTCCTGGAGTTTGCGGAAGAGTATGTTATGCTTTTTGTGAGAGTAAATGCCGAAGAGCACAGACAGATAAGTCTATTGCTATTGCTGATTTGAAAAGATTTATAGCTGACTATGCTGTAAAAAAAGGAATTAACATTCCTCCTCCTGAAAATCCTAAGAAAGAAAAGATAGCCATTATTGGTTCAGGGCCAGCAGGTCTTTCCTGCGCTTTTCATCTTACCCGATTAGGATATCTTCCTGTAGTTTATGAGGCTCTCTCCATAGCTGGTGGGATGATGGCTACAGCCATTCCTGAATATCGGCTGCCCAGACAGGTTTTGCGCGATGACATTGAAAGGATAGAAAAAGCTGGAGTTCAAATAAAACTTTCTCAGCCGGTAGAAGATTTAAACGTTCTTCTTGAGGCAGGTTATAAGGCAATTTTTATTGCTGCAGGAACTCCTCGCGGGCAAAAACTAGAATTAGAGGGCAGGGATCTTGAGAGGGTTACAACTGGAGTAGAGTTTCTTAAAAGCGTTTCTCTCAATGGCTCTAAAAAAATAGAGGGAGATGTAGTAGTTATTGGAGGTGGAAACTCTGCCGTTGATTCTGCCAGAAGTAGTCTTCGCTTAGGAGCAAAGAGTGTGTCTATAGTCTATAGAAGAACTAAGGCTGATATGCCTGCTATTGCCGAGGAAATTGAAGCTGCTCGGGAAGAAGGGGTCAATATACTTGAGATGAGTATGCCCGTTAAAATAATAGGGAATAAATGTGTAGAAGAAATAGAATGTGTAAAGATGAGACCAACAGAGTTTGATTCTTCAGGAAGAAGGCGTTTTGTTCCCCTGGAAAACTCAGAATTTCTATTAAAGGCAAATACAGTTATTATCTCCATTGGCCAGAGACCAAAGTTAGAATTTTTAAAAAAGAGTAAAGTAAAGCTAAATAAAGGGGGTTTTGTTGAAATTGATCCTTTGACTATGGCTACCAGTCGAGAAGGTGTATTTGCCGGGGGAGACGTAATAGGGGGATCAGCCAATGTTGTCCAGGCTATTGCTGGGGGAAGAAAAGCAGCTATAGCTATTGATAAATATCTGGGTGGTAGAGGAGTTATCGTTGATGAGAAAAGAAAGGTAGTAGAGACAAATTATGATGAAAAAGAGTATCTAGAGGAAAAACCCAGGCAAGTTCCGTCTGTTTTATCCTCAGAGGAAAGAAAAATGAGTTTTAGAGAAGTGAAATCGGGATTTACTCCAGAGCAAGCAATAGAAGAGGCAAGAAGATGCTTACATTGTGATCGAGAGGAGATAGAATAAAGGTGATTAATTTAACTATCGATGGAAAGTTAATTAAGGCAAAAGAAGGTTCCTTTATTTTAGAGGTAGCTCTGGATAATGAAATCGAAATCCCGCATCTTTGCTATCAATCCGGATTAAGTAGTGCGGGAGTCTGTCGAGTTTGTTTGGTAAAGGTCAAAGATAGACCAGAATTGATAACTTCTTGCACAACAGAAGTAAGCGAGGGAATGAAGGTTATCACTGAGGATGAGGAGATAATAAAGGCGCGTAGATTAATGGTAGAACTAATCTTATCCGAGCGTGAACATAATTGTCTTATTTGCGAGAAAAATGGTGATTGTGAATTGCAGGATTTGGTTTATGAGTTAGGTATTGATAATATACGCTTTCCAGTCAATAAAAGAGTAGAAAAGACAGAAGATTCCAGCCAGGTAATATTAAGAGACCCTAACAAATGTATTCTTTGCGGAAGATGTGTGCGTGCTTGTGCTGAAGTTACTGTGCAGGAGGTACTAGATTTTGCTGAACGAGGAGGCAAAACCTTTATTGCGGCAGGGTTAGATGAAAAACTGGCTGATACTGACTGCGTGTCCTGTGGTGCTTGTGTTCAAGCTTGTCCTACCGGTGCTTTGACTGAAAAACTGGCTCGTTTCCAGGGAAGAAGTTGGGAGTTCAGAAAGGTCGAAACTACCTGTCCTTATTGTGGAGTGGGCTGCCAGATAGAACTAAATATTAAGAATGACCGTATTGTAAAGGTGTATGGTGTTGATAATGGGTCACCCAACAGGGGACATCTTTGTGTTAAAGGACGTTTCGGACTTGACTATGTTCATCATAAAGAGCGTCTTACTACTCCTATGATAAAGAAGAAGGGAAAGTTTATAGAAGCAAGCTGGGAGGAAGCACTGGAACTGGTTGCTCATAGGTTCAAAGAATTAAAAGACGAATATGGCAGTGATTCTTTAGCCGGACTATCTTCAGCCAAGTGCACTAATGAGGAGAATTATCTATTTCAAAAGTTTATTCGGGTCTGTTTTGGCAATAATAATGTTGACCACTGTGCTCGTCTTTGCCATGCTTCTACTGTAGCTGGTTTGGGTCGGGCCTTCGGCAGCGGAGCGATGACCAATTCGATTAAAGAATGGGAAAAATCAGATGTTGTTTTGGTGACTGGTTCCAATACTACTGAGGCCCATCCGGTAATCGGCTATTATCTCAAATATCTGGCAACTTACCAGGGGCTCAAGCTGATTGTTATAGACCCACGCGCCATTGAGCTCACTAAATATGCTAAAATCTGGCTAAGGCAAAAAAACGGGACAGATGTTGCCTGGATTAATGGTCTGATGAATATTATTATCCAGGAGGGCCTTTACGATGAAGGATTTGTGGAAAATCGTACCGAGAATTTTGCTCAGTTTAAGAAAATAGTCTCTAGATATACTCCCAAAAAAGTAGAAGAAATTACCGGTATTCCTGAAAAGGAGTTAATTACTGCAGCAAGAATGTATGCCAGCGGAAAAAGAAGTTCCATTATTTTTTCTATGGGTATAACCCAGCATACTACAGGGACCGATAACGTTTTATCTTTAGCTAATCTGGCTATGCTCTGTGGCAGTATTGGGCGAGAGGGGACAGGGGTCAATCCACTGCGGGGACAGAATAATGTTCAGGGCGCCTGTGACCTGGGAGCTTTACCCAATGTATATCCAGGTTATCAAAAAGTTACTGATGAACAAATCAGGGAGAAATTCGAGAAGGCCTGGGATGCGAGGCTTTCCCCAAAAGAGGGCTTGACTGCAGTAGAAATAGTAGAGGCGGCAAAAGACGGTGTAATTAAAGGCCTTTATATAATGGGTGAGAATCCTATGCTCAGTGATCCTAATCTTAATAATGTCCGAAAAGGACTGGAGAGTCTTGATTTTTTAGTGGTGCAGGACATTTTCTTGACCGAGACGGCCAGAATGGCAGATGTAGTTTTGCCAGGGGTTTCTTTTGCTGAGAAAGACGGAACTTTTACCAATACCGAGCGTAGAGTGCAAAGGGTGCATAAAGCTCTTCCTGAAATAGGAGGTAGTAGGCAAGATTGGCAAATTATTCTAGAGTTAAGTAAAAGGATGGGCTATTTAATGGACTATAATTCTCCAGCGGAAGTAATGGAGGAGATCGCTTCTTTGACTCCTATTTATGGCGGTATCTCTTTTGCTCGACTGGCTAGAGAGGCTTTGCAGTGGCCTTGTCCTGATTCTGAGCATCCGGGAACTCCTTATCTTCATAAGGATAAATTCACGCGAGGTAAAGGTCTTTTTACTTCTATTGACTATATTCCACCTGCCGAACTACCAGATGAAGAGTATCCTTTTTTACTTTCCACCGGTAGGATTCTTTATCATTTTCATACGGGGTCCTTGTCACGACGTTCAAAACCATTAGATAGTATTGTTCCAGAAGGTTTCTTGGAAATGAACCCGGTGGATGCAGAGAGGTTGAAAATTAAAGATGGCGATTGGATAAATGTAAGCTCACGGCGAGGTAAAGTTAAAACAAAAGTAAAAATTACTGAGCGAACAAACAAAGGAGCAGTTTTTATGAGTTTTCATTTTGCTGAATCAGCAGTAAACTTTTTAACTAATGATGCCCTGGACCCGGTAGCTAAAATCCCCGAATATAAAGTATCAGCAGTAAAGATAGAAAAGATAGAATGAAAAGCGAGGTTAGCAAATGGCAGAAGCGAGCTTAATAGATTATACTAAGTTCAAGTTGAAATCCACAGAGGAAATTAGGGGGATTTTTAAAGAAACAAAGAAAATATTTGTTTTCTGGTGCCGTAAATGCTATAAGAAGTTTGAGGAAGATACAGAAGAAGAATATAATGAGCTTTTAGAGATTTTAGGAGAGGATGCTGAGAAAATTGTTGGTCAGGCTGGAGTTGATTTTCTGTGTAATGATTTTTTATCTAAGAAGAAGATATTGGATTTAGACCTTTCTCCCTGCGGCAGTGTGGGGGTAATTTCTTGTGGTTTAGGAGTTCAGTTTGTGGCTCAACTTTTAGAGGGGAAGACGGTTTATGCTTTAGCTGATTCTATACCTCAAAGCGGAAATGCTACCAGTGAGGTTGGCTACCATGGTATTTCTTTAGAAAAAGAAAAATGCGCTGGTTGCGGAGAGTGTTATTTAAATTTAACTGGAGGAATTTGTCCAGTAGTTGATTGTGCCAAGGGGCTTTTAAATGGTCCTTGCGGAGGAGCGAAAGAAGGGAAATGTGAGGTAAACCCAGATGTTGATTGTGCCTGGGAAAAAATTTATCAACGTTTAAAGAAACAAAAAGGAAAATTCACTTTAGAATCTGTCCAGATAAGAGATTACTCCAAGCCGTCTTTGAAGCTTAAAGAAGACTTATCTGCGCAGAATCAAACTCTTCGGAAACAAGGTTTTTATGGTGGCTTGTATCCTCTGGAAAGGAAAAAAGAAACCGAAAGTAAAAGAATAATAGATTTTCCTGAGCCAGAGAGGGTAGCTATTTTTCTTTCTCAACACGCAGGAAAAAGGGCTGAGCCTTTAGTTAAATCGGGCGATAAGGTAAGAGTGGGGCAAAAAATTGGTGAAGCTACTGCCTTTATTTCTGCTCCTGTCCATTCTAGTGTGAGTGGAAAGGTAATATCCCTGGAAGAGCGAGTTCATCCGGCTTCCCAAGAAAAGGATTTAGCTATAATAATAGAAAATGATGGTAAAAATCAGCTTGATTCTTCGATTCAGCCTCCTGGGAATTTTGAGGAACTAACTGCCGAGACTCTGTTGAAAATAATAAGAGAGAGAGGACTTGTGGGGCTTGGCGGAGCGATGTTTCCTACTTATGTAAAGCTTTCTTCTCCTAAACCTATAGATACTTTAATCATAAATGGATGTGAATGCGAACCTTATCTAAATAGTGACAACAGGGTTATGATTGAATATCCGCAGGAAATATTTACTGGAATAAGGATAGTGGAAAAGATTTTGGGAATTAATAAAGTTTTTGTAGGAGTTGAAGAGAACAAACCGGAAGCTATAAAAAATTTGACTGATTTCTCAAATAAATCCTCTAACGTGGAAATAATTAGCTTAAAGACTAAGTATCCTCAGGGTGCGGAGAAGATGTTAATTAAGAGGATTCTGGGTAGAGAGGTTCCAGAAAAAGGATTGCCTTTGGATGTGGGGGTGGTGGTTCTGAATGTAAGTACAGTTCTTGCTATTTATCAGGCGGTGATAAAAGGTATCCCTTTAACACAAAGAATCATAACTGTTTGCGGAGAAGGCTTGAATAGACCAGGAAATTATCTGATAAAAATAGGAACCTCATTTAAGGATATCGTTGATTATTGTTTTGACGGGGAAGAAAGAGAATTCTTGAAAAAACATCAATTAAAAATGGGCGGTCCCGTAATGGGAATTTCTCAGTTGAGCTTAGACACAAATGTAATTAAGGGGACAACAGGGCTTACATTCTTGAGAAAATATCCGCTGGAAGTTTCACCCGAGAGAGATTGCATAAAATGTGGCCGCTGCGTAGAAGTATGCCCCATGGAATTATATCCTCTTTATTATGCTTTTTATGGCAAGAGAGGCGAATGGGCCAAAGCAGTAGAATACAAAGTGGAAGACTGTATAGAGTGTGGATGTTGTGAATATATATGCTCCTCGAAAATCTCTCTTTTAAGCTTTATCAAAAAGGAGAAGCAATATGCTCGTAACTCAAATAAAGCCTGAAAAAGAAATATTAGAAAGAATTTCTGGAAAAAATGTTTTTGTCTTTGTATGTTCTGGTTGTCGGGAGGTTTATTTCCCGCAAGAAGAAGTAGAAAGATTTATCCAGAGTCTGCCTGCTGACAGAGTGAAAAGCGTGAATCTTGATTATTTATGTAATAGAGAATTCGTTAAAGAATATGTTCAGGGATATTCTTCGGAGATAGAAAGAGCAGATGCAGTTCTCGTATTTTCTTGCGGTGTAGGGACGCAAGTTGTTTCTTCCTTATTGGAAAATAAGATCGTTTATACAGGCTGCGATACCCTTTATTTAGATGGTTTTCAAGGACTCACTGTACAGAATTTCAACTGCGACCAATGTGGAGAATGTTATCTAAACCATACGGGAGGAATCTGCCCGGTTACTCATTGTGCCAAAGGGCTCATAAATGGTCCTTGCGGAGGAGCAAAAGATGGAAAGTGCGAGGTAAATCCAGATGCTGATTGTGCCTGGATTCTGATTTATAAAAGGTTGAAAAAGTTGGGCAAGTTACACTTATTAAAAGAAATTTTACCGGCGAGAGATTACCACAAAATAATCACCGAATCTCTTGCTCGGAAAAAACTTTAAGAAGTAAGTACATTCTTTAGCCGTATATAGGATATAGTATATAGCATATCGAAAACGAAGAGTGCATGAATAGTATTGCCTTGTGGATTTTAAGTTTTTTTCTTACGATATACTGTATATGATATACGACATACGAGAATGGTGACGGAAGAAATTGTCCTGAGGCATATCTTTTACCACATCGCTGCCGAAGGATTTTTTCTGAAGAAGCCTTATAGGAGCAATTTTAACGAAGCTTCGAGCTGAGGAAAAAGAAAAATATACTGTTTGAGGAACGAAGTGACGAGTTTATATTTTTCCCGAAATGAGAAGCTGAGCAGAAATAATAAGAAGCTACTATACAGCGACGGAAGAAATTGTCCTGAGGCATATCTTGAAGGAGATAGAGAAAAAATGAATCTGGCAGAAAAGTTAAAAAGCGGAAAATTTCTGATTACCTCGGAAATAGGGCCGGGAAAAGGAACAGAGGTAGATAAGTATCTGGAGGAAGTGGAGGTATTGAGGGGGAAAGTAGATGCGTTTAATGTTACTGATTTACAAAGTTCAGTGATGAGGCTTGGTTCACTGGTAGTTTGTCATCTTCTGGCAGAAAGAAATCTGGAGCCAGTTTTTCAAATAACCTGTCGGGATAGAAACAGACTAGCTCTTCAATCAGATTTATTAAGCGCCTATGTTTTAGGCATAAGAAATGTTTTGGTATTAACCGGGGACCATCCAGTTCTGGGTGACCATCCAGAGGCAAAGCCAGTCTTCGATTTAGATTCAGTAAGTCTTCTGAAAGTTGCCTCTACTCTGGCTGAGGGAAAGGATATGAAAGGAAATGACCTGAAGGGAAAGCCAGAGTTTTGTTTGGGGGCGGTAGTGAGTCCTGGAGCGGACCCCCTGGAACTTCAGTTAATTAAGATGGAGAAAAAGATTGAAGTAGGAGCAAAGTTTTTTCAGACCCAGGCGGTATATGATATGGAAAATTTTGAAAAATTCATCAGAAAAGCAGAGAAGTTTGGAGTTCCCATTTTAGGAGGAATAGTTCTATTGAAGTCGGCGGGAATGGCTCGATTTATGAATGCTAATGTAGCGGGAGTTTCCGTTCCCGACAAATTCATAAAGATTATGGCGGAATCTTCCAAGGAAGACAGGCCCCGAAAAAGCATTGAAATTGCTGCTTCCCTTATCAAAGAGATGAAGGGGATGTGTCAAGGAGTTCATATTATGTCCTTAGGCTGGGATAAATATGTCCCTTCGGTTCTGGAAGCGGCTGGACTCATTTGATGAGAAGGGGTACCAGGGGCTGTTGCCCTCATTTATGTTTCATGTAGAGAGTAAAGTATTTCATATAGATAATCTTCCCAAGTCCTGCCTGATGTCTTATTCGTACCTATAATAACTTTCTTTTTTTGGCTGATAATATTAAGAATTTCTGGACAAATCTTTTTGGATGGAGTATTATTTTGTAGTCCTCCTGGCTGTTCGCATCTTGAATCCCAGAGAAAAGAAAGACCGAGAGAAGATATAGTTTCACAAGGGAATATTCGGATGCAAGGTTACACAGATTAACCCGATAATATAGGAATTTCCTTTTTCCCCTCACCTCAATCCTCTCCCCACGGGGGAGAGGGAAGGGAGAGGGGGGGTAACTTGGATGACTAAAGAATGATTATATCAGGAGAGGCGATATGGGGAAAACTTTAGCTGAGAAGATTTTTAGTGAACATACAGGAAGAGGAGTAAGAGCAGGAGAGTTTGTGGTAAGTAAAGTGGATATTCAACTGGCTCAAGATGGTACAGGGCCTTTAGCTGTACGTCAGATAGAGAAGTTGAAAGTGAAAGATATAGTCAATGCTAAAAGAACCTACTTTTTTTTAGACCATGCTGCTCCCAGTTACAAAAAGGAGCTATCTAATGACCATATTCTATTGAGGGAGTTTTGTCAAAAAACAGGGGCAAATTTATCTGAAATAGGGGAGGGAATCTGTCATCAAAGAATTGTAGAATCCTATGCAAATCCAGGGGAAATTCTTATTGGTGCAGACTCCCATACCTGCACAGCAGGAGCCCTGGGAGCTTTTGCTACTGGAATGGGTTCTACTGATGTAGCTATAGGAATAGCTTTAGGCAAGAACTGGTTCAGGATTCCAGAAACTTTCAAGATAAATATAGAGGGAGATTTTTCTTTTGCTGTCTATCCCAAAGACTTAATTCTGTATATTATTGGTCTTATAGGAGCAGATGGAGCTACCTATAAGGCCCTGGAATTTTCCGGGGAAACTATTCAGAATATGGATATATCAGGAAGGCTTACTCTCTGTAATATGGCAGTAGAAGCCGGAGCAAAAACAGGTTTGATAGCCTCGGACAAAGTAACCAGGGATTTTTTGAAGAGGCAGGGAAGAGAAGATAAATTCAGAGAGCTGGCCTCCGATAAAGATGCGAGCTATGAACGGGTGATAAACATTGATGTCTCTAAGCTAGAACCAATGCTTTCTCTCCCCCATAGTGTGGACAATACTATTACTCTAAAAAAGGCAGAAAAGATACGAATAGACCAGGTGTTCATCGGGACTTGTACTAACGGGAGGATAGAGGATTTACGTATAGCTGCTAACATTCTTAAAGGAAAATCTTCTCATCCTGAAACGCGTTTAATTATTGGGCCAGCCTCCCGGGATATTTATTTAAAAGCTGTAAAAGAGGGAATTATCCAGACATTTATTGAAGCAGGAGGGACAATTCTACCTCCTGGATGTGGTCCTTGCGTGGGGGCGCATGGAGGAATTTTAGGGGATGGAGAAAAATGTCTTTCTACCCAAAACAGGAATTTCTTAGGTAGAATGGGAAATCCCAAAGGATTTATCTATCTTGCTTCTCCTGCAACAGCCGCTACCACAGCAATAAAGGGTGAGATTACTGACCCCAGAGAGGTGACATGATGGTTTTGCAAGGAAAAGTTTGGAAGTTTGGTGATGATATCAGTACTGACCATATTGCTCCAGGAAGATATTTTCATCTTCGCTCCAATCTGCCAGAGCTGGCAAGACATGTTCTAGAGGATGCTAAGCCTGATTTTGCCAGGGGAATGAACAAAGGAGATTTTGTAGTTGCCGGGAAAAACTTTGGCCTGGGTTCTTCTAGAGAGCACGCTCCTACCATTATGAAAATAGCAGGAATAAATGCTGTTTTGGCTAAATCTTTTGCCCGTATCTTCTATCGGAATGCTATTAATGTTGGTCTTCTGGCAGTAATATGCGATACAGACAAAATAGAGCAGGGAGATGAGCTAGAGGTGAATGTGGAAAAAGGAGAAATAAGAAACAAGAGCAAGGGTATCAAGTTTTTCTTTTCTTCCCTTCCTCCTATAATGCGAAATATTCTAAATGATGGAGGATTAATAGCTCATGTCAATAAATATGGAGATTTTAAGCTATAAATCAATGAGGACGCAGATTTTCGCAGATCCATCGCCAAAAAGAAATTCCTATTATATGAAACGTCTTATATATTTTCGCTTATCTGTAGAGGTTTGATTCATCAAACCCGCTAATTTTCTGGCTTCATAAATGAAGTCGCTACAAGGGATGCGCAATTATTTATGTCGTTTCATATAGATCAAGAGAGGTGGTGAGGAGGGAAGATGAATAAAATTAGTCCTTCCCAAGAAGGGGAAAGAATCCGTATCGATGACAACAAAATCTTCGTACCAGAAAATCCTGTTATTCCTTATATAGAAGGGGATGGAATTGGTCCTGAGGTAATGAGTGTAGCCAGGAAAGTGCTGGATGCAGCGGTCAAGAAAGCCTTTATGGGAAAATGGAAAATCGTTTGGCTTGAAATTTATGCAGGAGAAAAAGCAAATGAGAAATACGGTGAGTACCTTCCTCAGGATACTATTCAGAGTATAAGAGATTATATTATAGCTATAAAGGGACCTCTCACCACGCCGGTGGGAGGAGGATATCGCAGCTTGAATGTCACCCTGAGGCAGGTTTTAGAGCTTTATGCCTGTGTGAGACCTATAGAATATTTTCCTGGAGTTCCCAGCCCTATGCTACATCCAGAAAAGATGAATATGGTTATTTTTAGGGAGAACACGGAAGATGTCTATGCTGGCATTGAATGGCCCCAGGGCAGCAAGGAGGTAAAGAACCTTCTTAATTATCTGAAAGAAGAACTGGGAGTAGAAATAAGGGAAGATTCAGGAATAGGGATCAAGCCTATCTCTATTACAGGGACAAAGAGATTGGTGAAAAAAGCTATTCGATATGCCCTGGAAAAAGAAAGAAAAAGCGTAACTTTAGTGCATAAGGGAAATATTATGAAATATACTGAAGGGGCCTTCAGGGATTGGGGATACCAGGTAGCTAAAGAGGAGTTTTCTCAAGAAACTGTTACTGAAAAGGAGCTATGGGATAAATATCAAGGGGAGCTTCCCTGCGGGAAAATCCTAATAAAAGACCGTATTGCAGATAATATGTTCCAGCAGGCCCTCACCAGAACCGATGAGTATGATGTAGTAGCTCTACCCAATCTTAATGGTGATTACTTCTCCGATGCTTGTGCTGCTCAGGTAGGTGGCTTAGGAATGGCGCCTGGAGCTAATATAGGAGATTTTATTGCCTTATTTGAAGCCACTCACGGCACAGTCCCCAAATACGCTGGTCAGGATAAAGTGAATCCTAGCTCTATGGTTCTTTCTGGAGTGATGCTCTTAGAGTATCTAGGGTGGAAGGAAGCAGGAGACTTAGTTCGTCAGGCAATTGCCAAAACTATAAAACAAAAGAAGGTAACTTATGATTTAGCTAGGCAAATGGGAATTGAACCAATAAAATGCTCTGAATTTGGAAAGGCTATTATAGATAATTTGTAGAAAAAGAGGTAAAAGTTGAGAGAGATTAAGGCAGGTGAGATTGCCAGGGCAGTTAAAAAATTGTGTATGGATGCTAACTATTGTCTACCTTCAGATGTTATAGACGCTCTAAAAGAAGGATATAGAAAGGAAGAGTCACCAGTAGGCAAAGATGTTCTATCACAGATATTAAAAAATGTTGAAATTGCTGCCCAGCAAAAGATCCCTTTGTGTCAGGATACTGGTGTAGCCGTTTTTTTCATAGACTTAGGCCAGGAGGTTAGGATTACAGGAGGCAACTTAGAGGATGCGATAAACAAAGGAGTAAAGGAAGGCTATCTCAAGGGATATCTAAGGAAGTCTATGGTTAGTGACCCTCTTTTCAAACGTACTAATACTAAGGATAATACCCCTTCTGTAATACACATCCGGATTGTGCCCGGCGATAAGATAAAGATTATTCTTGCTCCCAAAGGTGCTGGAGCAGAAAATATGAGTAGGGTTGCTATGTTAAAGCCTGCAGATGGAGTAGAAGGAGTAAGAGATTTTGTGGTTGAAACAGTAAAGAAAGCTGGTCCCAACCCTTGCCCTCCGGTGATAGTGGGCGTGGGGATTGGTGGTAATTTTGAAAAAGCCCCTTGTCTTGCCAAGCGAGCTCTTTTAAGAAGAATTGGGGAGCATAATTCTCATCCAAAATACGCCAAACTGGAAAATGAGCTTCTTAGCAAGATAAACAATCTTGGTATTGGTCCTCAAGGACTGGGAGGAAGAGTAACGGGTCTGGCGGTGAATATAGAGTGGTTCCCTTGCCATATTGCCTCTTTACCGATAGCGGTAAACATACAATGTCATTCAGCAAGACACAGAGAGATGGAAATATAAGAAGGTGCACAGATAGATGAGAGGCGAAATTGAATTATTAACTCCTTTATCCTGTGAAGACATAGAAGAGCTTAAGGTCGGGGATAAGGTTTTGCTAAATGGAATTATATATACTGCTCGTGATGCGGCCCATAAAAAATTGGTAGAGACGCTTAAAAGGGGAGAGGAACTTCCTTTTAATCCAGATGGCCAGGTTATTTATTATGTGGGTCCTGCCCCGGCTAGACCGGGTAAGGTAATTGGGCCTGCCGGACCTACTACCAGCTCCAGAATGGATCCCTATGCTATCTATCTTATGGATGTAGGGATAAGAGGGATGATAGGAAAAGGTTCACGGGGACAAAAAGTAAAGGATGCTATCAAGAAATACAAAGCAGTCTATTTTGCTGCTATTGGGGGAGCTGCTGCTCTACTTTCCGAGCATATTAAGAAAGCAGAGGTTATTGCTTACGAGGAGTTAGGTACAGAAGCTATCCGCAGGCTAGAGGTAGAAAATTTTCCGCTGCTGGTGGTTAATGATACTAAAGGAGGCGATTTATACCAGGAGGGAGTAAGACGATATACTATCAAGACTTTGGCAAAAAGTTAAGCAAAAATAGGCTCTTTGACGCATAAATACTGGCGAAATACGTTATAGTGATTCTTTAGCCATCTCAAGAAGTAAAGGAAAAAAAAAGAAAAAAAGAAAAGGAAAAAAAGAAAAGGGGACGGTTCTATTTTTATCGTTTCCTTTTTTGAAAAGAGATTAATTCTATGCATAGGACCGCTCTTGGAAGAAAAGTAGAAAATAGAACCGTCCCCTTTTCCTATACTTGCAATAACAGGAAGGAACGTGTTTCAGTGTGTATTTACGCGGAAAGTAGGAGTCTCCATTCTGAACTAAAAGATATGATAAAAGATGAAGCTGAAAAAGTATAGGGGGTAAAATGGCGGATAAATGGTCATTATACAGTAAAAAGGTAATGGAACATTTTCAGTATCCCCGCAATGTGGGAGAGATGAAAAATCCCGATGGTATTGGTCATGTGGGAAATCCCATCTGTGGTGACATCATGGAGCTTTACATTAAGGTAAAGAATAATAAAATCATTGACGCTAAGTTTAAGACTTTCGGATGTGGCGCGGCTATTGCCACAAGTTCTATGATTACCGCGATGGTTAAGGGAAAAACTATTAAAGAGGCACTGAAGATATCCAACAAGGCTGTAGTGGAAGCCCTGGATGGACTGCCTCCTGTTAAGATGCATTGTTCGGTATTGGCTAAAGATGCCCTTAAATCAGCGATTGATGATTATTTAGCCAAAAAGGTAAGAAAAGATAGTCCTTATTCTTAGGGGGAAAAGTTGCGAGCAGTATGGTTTAATAAGATAGTATATAGCTAAAGGTAGCCAGGTGGGTTTAAGCAAGAAGGTTAACATAGTCCAAATAATTTTTGAAAGAAGAGAGAGGCTAAGGGATGAGATAGTACGAGAGGTTCCTTTAACCATATTGGTAAATGAAAAAGAACTGGTGACTTTACAGTGCAGTCCCTACAAGTTAGAATATTTAGCTATTGGTTTTCTACTTTCAGAAGGAATAATTGGGAAAGGGGCAGAAATAGAATATATAAATCTTAATGAAAAGGGCTGGTATATTAGGGTAGGCATAAGAGAGGATTTTTCTACTGATAAATACTTATCTGGTAAAAGAATAATTGGTTCAGGCTGTAACGGGATAGTTACCTTTTACCGGGATATCGATGCTCAAAGGTGTGTTCCCTTACAAGATGAGACTGAGTACTCGTATCAAAAGATATCTAGTTTGATGAGACAGTTTCAGCAAAGCTCTTTAACTTTTAAGCATACCGGAGGGGTTCATTCCTGTGCTTTATGTAGCCAGGAAGGCATAGAGCTCTTTGCCGAAGACATCGGTAGACACAATGCAATGGACAAAATATTTGGAGAATGCTTCATTAAAGGTATTTCTACCCAGGATAAGTTTATTTTAACCAGCGGAAGAGTAAGCTCAGAGATATTAATAAAGACAGTAAAACAAAAAGTTCCTATCATTGCTTCTCACTCAGCGCCTACCGATCTGGCGGTGGGTCTGGCAGAAAAGTTGAATCTGACTTTGATTGGTTTTGTCAGAGGGTGTCGGATGAACATCTATACCAATAATTATCGGATTATATAAGGGGCGTAAGAATGGAGAAAAGTAACGATACTTATTTAGTAGAGAAAATTACCCATCTTAAAGAAGAAAAGGATGCCGTTATTCTTGTTCATAACTATCAACGAGGCGAGATACAGGACATAGCGGATTTTCTTGGGGATTCACTGGCACTAAGCCGACAGGCAGGAGAACTTACCTGCAAGATGATTGTTTTTTGTGGGGTGCGTTTTATGGCAGAGACGGCAAAGATAATCTCTCCGGATAAGGTAGTTCTTCTTCCTCGAAAAGAAGCGGGTTGTCCCATGGCTAACATGATTACTAAAGAAGAGTTGCAGAAGATGAAGATAAAGTACCCTGAAGCCAGGGTTGTCTCTTATGTCAATACCACGGCAGAGATAAAGGCAGAGAGTGATGTTTGTTGTACTTCCGCCAATGCCATAGCAGTCGTTCAAAATATTGATGTTGAGAGAGTTATATTCATTCCCGATAAAAATTTAGCCAATTACGTATCCAGATTTACAGACAAAGAAGTTATTCCCTCTAATGGTTATTGTTATGTGCACGATAGAATTCGTGCAGAAGATATAAAAAAGGCAAAGAAGATTCATCCCGATGCAGTGGTTTTTGTACATCCCGAGTGTCCACCTGAAGTTATTGAACTAGCCGATGAGGTAGCCAGCACAGGAGGAATGCTCAAACTTGCCAGAGCATCAGAGGCAAAAAAGTTTATCATCGGTACAGAGGAAGGGTTAATTTATCGGTTAAAAAAAGAAAATCCAGAAAAGAAGTTCTTTGCCGCTGGTCCTGCCCTTATCTGTCACAACATGAAGCTAACCCGGCTGGAAGATGTCTATCTATCTTTAAAAGAAGAAAGATATAGGGTGGAGGTTAGAGATAATATTGCCAGGAGGGCTAGAAAGGCACTCAATGAGATGTTGAAATATACTTAATGGACAGGAGAAGGTAGAGCCTTATTAGATGAAACGTCTTATATATTTTCGCTTATCTGTAGAGGTTTGATTCATCAAACCCGCTAATTTTCTGGCTTCATAAATGAAGTCGCTACAAGGGATGCGCAATTATTTATGTCGTTTCATATAGATGATGAATTCGGTCAGGAGACTTTAAAATGGTCAGTAAGAAAGTTGATCTGCCAATCAAGGGTATGACCTGTACTTCTTGCGCCCAGTCGATTGAAAAGAATTTGAAGAAAAAGAAAGGTGTTCATTCGGCTAATGTCAATTTTGCTTCCGAAAAAGCTTATGTGGAATTCGATCCCAAAATGGTCACTAATAAGGATTTGATTAAGGCAGTAAGAGAAGCGGGTTACGATGTGGTCCGAAAAAGCGAGAAACTCACTCTAAAAGTAGGGGGAATGAGCTGTGCTTCCTGCGCTCAGAGGATCGAGAAAGCCTTGAAGAAAACCAAGGGCGTACAAGAGGCTCATGTTAACCTTGCTACTGAGAAGGCAGCCGTCTTTTATGATCCAATCCAGATTACTCCAGAGAAGATAAGCAAGGTGGTAGAGGGAACCGGTTATCAAGTAATGGGTCGGGAAGAGGTGAAAGAGGAAGGAGTAGGCGAGGAGGAGCGAAAGATAGTTGAGGCCAGAAGACGAATGCTCTGGGCCTGGGCTTTTACCGTCCCTATTATTGCTTGGATGATCCCGGAGATGATCCTGGGTAAAGCCTGGCCCTCTAGATTAACGTATGATCTGGGAATGGTCATCCTAGCCACACCGGTTATGTTCTGGATAGGCTGGCCTACCTTGCGATCTGCAGGAAGGGCCATCTTTCACAAAAGTGCTAATATGGATGTCCTTATCGCCATGGGCACAACGGCATCCTATGCTACCGGTTTTGCCACTCTTTTCTTTCCTATAGCTAACTACGCCGGGGTAGCGGCCATGATTTTTGCCTTTCACTTAACTGGAAGATACATAGAAACAATGGCCAAAGGAAGAGCTTCGCACGCTATTAAGAAGCTATTGGAGCTAGGAGCCAAGACTGCCCGCATTCTCCTCAATGGTCAGGAAAGAGAGATTCCTATCGAGGATGTCAAGGTAGGGGATGTGATGGTGGTGCGTCCCGGCGAGAAGATTCCCACTGACGGAGAGATAATAGAAGGTGAGAGCTCTATTGATGAATCTATGGCTACCGGAGAGTCCATGCCGGTATGGAAAAAGAAGGGCGATAAAGCTATTGGAGCTACAGTGAATCAACACGGCTTACTTAAAGTGAAGGCAACCAAAGTAGGTAAGGATACCTTCTTATCTCAGGTGATTAAGATGGTTGAGGAGTGTCAGGGATCTAAGGTCCCTATCCAGAAGTTTGCTGACAGGATAACGAGCTGGTTTGTTCCCACTATCTTGATAGTGGCAGCTTTTAGCTTTATCTCCTGGCTCGTTTTCCCGGATGCTCTAAGGGTGGTAGGGGTGTGGGCCGCTTCTTTTCTTCCCTGGGTCAATCCTGCTTTAGGGGTATTTACCCTGGCCATCTTTGCTACTGTGGCGGTACTGGTTATTGCCTGTCCCTGTGCACTGGGACTGGCAACTCCTACTGCCCTTATGGTAGGAAGCGGAATGGGAGCTGAAAATGGTATTCTTATTCGGGAAGGAGCAGCTATTCAGACTCTTAAGGATGTTCATACAGTCGTCTTTGATAAGACCGGGACCATTACCAAAGGAAAACCCGGAGTGACTGATATTATACCGGCCAAGGGATTCAAGATTGAGGAGGTTCTGTATCTGGCAGCCAGTGTGGAGATTGGTTCTGAGCATCCATTGGGACAAGCTATAGTAGAAGAAGCGAAGGAAAAGGAGATAAGTCTAATAGAGCCTAAAGACTTTGAGGCAGTCACCGGCAAAGGAGTAAAAGCTAGGCTTAACGGAAAGAAGGTTTTAGTAGGTAGCAGGAAGCTCGTTGTTCAAACCAGAGGCGCTGACCTTATGGAACGCGACCTAAAGCGATTGGAAGAGGAAGCTAAAACAGCTATGTTGGTGGCTTCCGATGGCAGAATAGCTGGAATAATAGCAGTAGCTGATACTTTGAAGGAGGACTCTGTCCAGGCTATCCGAGAGTTGGAGAAGATGGGTATAGAGACGGCTATGATCACCGGGGACAACCGACGCACCGCTGAGGTCATAGCTAAGAAAGTTGGTATTTCCAGAGTTCTGGCTGAGGTTCTACCCGATGGCAAGATAGATGAGATAAAGAGGCTCCAAAGCGAGGTAGGGACGGTAGCGATGGTAGGAGATGGGATCAACGATGCTCCCGCCTTAACTCAGGCTAATGTGGGTATTGCTATTGGTACTGGCACCGACATTGCCATTGAAGCCTCAGATGTAACTTTAGTTAGTGGGAATCTGTCCGGGGTAGTCAGCGCCATAAAACTCTCTCGGGCTACCTTTAGAAAGATTAAGCAAAACCTTTACTGGGCTTTTGGCTATAATATCGCGGCCATTCCCATAGCTATGCTCGGGCTCCTACATCCAGTAATAGCCGAGGTCGCTATGGCTTTTAGTTCAATATCCGTGGTCACTAACGCTAATCGACTAAGAAATGTAAATATTCATTCCGATTATCTAGAGAAAGAAAGCAACAATTGAGAGAAGAATGTGAAGAAGTCGTGGAATTCGAAATCGAAGAAGGACCGAAAGATCCGCGAGCAATCAAGGTAAGATTATCTGAAAAGGCAGAAGTGAGAACAATCTATTCATAAGGGAAAACAATTTTGTGAGGATTGTCTAAATAGGCTAGAGAGAGATTTTACCTGAAAACATCAGATGCTTCTTTTATAGCAAGGAGGGTGCTTTGAAACTGTTTCGACCTTTTACGGCACAATACCGGCTAAGGATTGGAGATTACAGAGTCCTTTATGATGTAGACGATGAGAGAAGAATTGTGTGGATTCTAGCCTTGAGAAGACGTGGCGAAAGAACTGACAAATAAGAGCCCTCCAAACAGATTGACTGCTGGCCTTGACAGATATCTAGATCCGAGGTAGCATTACATATAAGTCCTTGTAAGGATGACGTTAGTTTTTGTGAGAACATTTCTCCGAGTCAGAGTTCCTAAAGATACTTCCAGGGAATCTGACCGATAGGGTATAGTGGGAAACTGCTGTGCCTCCCGTGTTTGGAAAGGAGAAGAGTATAATAGCCGATCTTTACCAACACGGGGAAGGTTGGCTTTTTTATTAAGAATAACCCGAGAGGAATGAGGACAATAAAGGAGGAGAGCATGGGCAAGGAAGAACTTTCTGGTAGGAAAGAATTCAGAGACAGAGTGGCAAAGGATCCCTTTGGCTGTTTCTTGGGAATAGAAGTGGATAAAGTCGAGCTCGGATATGCCAGAGCTCGCCTGAAGGTGAGAAAAGAATTTCAGAATTTTTCTAGCTATATTCATGGAGGTCTTATCTTTTCCTTAGCTGACCAAGCTTTTGCTGCTGCTTCAAACTCTTTTGGCTCTCTCGCTTTGGCTCTACATATGAGCATTAGTTATTTTTCTCCTCCTAAAATAGGGGATGAGCTTGTGGCAGAAGCGAGTAAGATACATTTAGGAAGGAAAATCAGTGTCTATCGAATAAAGGTAAAAAATTCTTCAGGTAAGTTAATAGCTGATTGTCAGGGAACAGTTTATCAGAAAAAAGGAGGCGATAGATAATGAAACAGAATAAAGGGAAGGCGGAAGAAAAGCAGAGATTTATCATTTTTTTGGCTATCATTTTAGTAGCTATTGGTGTTGTGTCTACTCTCTATCTAACTTTATTCAGGGGTAGCGAAAAGGCCGAGGGTCTATTTATAGGAGAAACAGAGTTTTCTCTTAATGAACTTTTTGATACCTTAGATTTAATAGTAGTAGAAGAATATCAAGGGGTCTCTCTAGCAGAGCTTATTAACAAAGCAGAAATACAGAATCCGGAGGAAAAGAAATATACAGTGGCGGCAGAGGATGGATATCAAAAAACAGTCGAGTGGAAGAGTATACAGGAGGGAGTGTTAACCAGGGAGAAGCGTGTCGTCTTTCCTGATTTGCCTAAACAGTATTGGATGAAAAATATAGCTAAAATCGAGGTGAGCAAAAATGAGTAAGAAAAAGGTATTGTTAGGAGTAGTAGTTTTTGGTTCTATCTGGGGCTTATTGGAGTGTGTTCTGGGAGGTTATGTTCCTGGAGCGGTGCTTACTGGCGTTATAGCTTTGGGACTGATGGCAGCTACCAGACTCATATATGAGCAAAGGGGTATGCAGTTAGGAATGGGTCTTGTAGCAGCAGCTCTTAGAGCTGTTAATCCGTTAGGAGGATGTGTGGTTTGCTCAGTCATAGCTATCGCTGCAGAGGGAGCCATTTTTGAACTGGTCTGGTTTGCTTTCTCTTCAGAAACAAAAAAGAGAGAGAGTATGAGTATTAAGGTATGTATAGGCATAGTTACCGCCTATGCTTGCTATACTCTCGCTTATCTTATTAGTCAGATTGCTACTCCTCTGTTTTCTTCAACTGCCAGTATTCAGCTGGGAAATTTGGCTGTTTTTATTCCTAATATTTTGTCTAAAGGAGTCCTTGCCGGCTTAATAGGAGGAATAGTCTTCCCTGTTGTAGTTTCAATAAGGCAAATTGAAATTTCTTCCATCAAAAACAGATGGTACTATTCTTTGGGCTCTACGGCTGCTGTAGGTTGTTGGATTGCAGTGGTGATGCTTTATAGATAAAAAAGGCTAATCTAACCGAAGTACGCAGACTCTAGACGGATTCTAAAAAATGATTTGCCGCCGTGCATACCTTTGACTTTATAGAGTAAGAACCCACCAGGAAAATATGCCAAGATAGTTATTAAAACAAGAAAATAAGTCTTCTTGACAAAGAATAAAAGTGTATTATAATATAAACTAGTTTGTGAAAACTTTCACAAACTAGCGTTGAAATCTGGGTGTCAGAGATTTATAGGAGAGAAGGTGGAGAATCTTTTTATCACTCAGACTGATTTTAGTAGTCTGATGAAAAAACTGAACGAAAAAAGCCCCCTTTATGCTCCCCGCAGAAAGGGAGATTTTCTTTTTTATGAAAGAGTAAAAAGTGACTCATTAGACGATATTGCTCTGGGGGAAATCCGTCCCATCCAATCTCTTAAGTCTTTTCTTATCCCTCCTCAGGAAAGGGTAAGCCAGTACTTTGCTTCTCCCTCCTTTTCCAATAAAGAGGAAAAGATTATCCTGGGTGCAAAATCATGCGATTTGGAATCTCTTAAAATCTTGGATAGTGTATATAGCGATGGAGATTTTAAAGATCCTTTTTATATTGAGGCGAGAAAAAATATTATTCTCATTTCTAGTGATTGCACAGTTCCTGCCAAAACCTGTTTTTGTGTTCTTCTCGGTGTAAGCCCCTATCCCAAAGAGGGCTTTGACCTCAATCTTTCTCCCATTAAGGGAGGTTTTATTGTAGAGATAGGGTCAGACAAAGGGAAAAGCATAGTGGAGGAAAGTAAAGACCTGTTTAGAGAGCCAGAAGAAGGACAAATAGAGGAAAGAGATAAAAACCGTGCCAATCTAGTTAATAGAGTAAAGGAAATTAATAGAGATTTTGATTTTGAGGAGAGTTTTCGAGAGATTATAAAAGATAGCCTTGATTCCCCGGCCTGGGAAGAGGTGGCTGAGCCCTGTGTAGACTGTGCTGGCTGTAATCATATTTGTCCGACCTGCCGTTGTTTTTTACTTTTTGATAAAAAGGGAGAGAAGGGATTTGAGAGAACTCGTCTCTGGGATGGCTGTCTTTATACAGGATTTGCCCGGGTAGCGGCAGGAGCAAATCCAAGAAGTAAGCTTTCTCAGCGGTTTGCTAATCGACTTCTCTGTAAATTCGACTTTTTTCCGGAGAATATAGGACTGGACGCCTGCACAGGATGTGGAAGATGTATCAGTGTCTGCATCGGTAAAATAGACATGAGGGAAGCTGTAAAAAAGGTGAGATTAGAAAGTTTAAGCAGAACCTGAAGAGTGAACCGTGAATGGTCGTTCGTGAATAGTAAGAAGAAAAAAAGAAGTTTAGGTTCTGGATACTCGATTCTCGATACTGGATGCTCGAAGAAGGCAAAAGACAGAAAAGGAAATCAAAGACAAGTATCGAGTATCTGGCATTGAGATGCGATTCACGAAATATGATTCACCAGATACTGCGACAAGAGGACGAAGAAGTGGAAAATCCATATCAACCCATAAAAACAAAAATTCAAGAAGTAACTGGGGAGACTCCTAATATTAAGACATTCGTTCTTGAGCCAGAGGAGCCTCTACATTTTAAGGCAGGCCAGTTTATTCAATTAACTGTACCAGAAGTGGGAGAAGCTCCCTTTACTCCTTCCTCTTCTCCTTATGAAAAAGAGAAGATTGAGGTTACCGTTATGGAAACGGGAACTGTAACTTCAGCTCTGCATGGCTTGCTTCCCGGTCAGATAATAGGAATACGGGGGCCTTATGGAAAAGAGTATTCACTTTCCGACTTTGAGGATAAAGAGGTTTTAATTGTAGGCGGAGGAGTAGGTCTGGCTCCTTTGAGGTCGCTTTTCTTTGCTCTTGTTCATGATATTGAAAAGTATAAAAGAGTTCTTTTCTGTTATGGTGCCAAAACCCCTTCCGATATTGTCTATAAGAATGCTGTTTTGGAAGACTGGCATAAGATAAATCCAGAGAGGATTCACTTTAGGGTTACCGTTGACGAGGGGGATGAAAATTGGAAAGGGAAGGTAGGACTGGTAACCTATACTCTGGATAACCTCAATGAAGAAATTGAGAGTATCGAAGAGAGTGTAGCTGTGGTTTGTGGTCCTCCCATAATGATGAAATTCGTTACCCTGAAACTGCTTGACATAGGTTACAAGTGGAGCAATATATTTCTTTCTATGGAAAAGAATATGTCCTGCGGGATAGGCAAATGTGGTCACTGCCAGATGGGTAAATTTCTGGTTTGCCGTGATGGACCGGTGTTCACATATGACAAAATAAAGGATTTTCCTACTATCTGGGATTGAAAATGCCTCAGGACAAATACTCGTATGTCGTATATCGGATATTGTATATGGTGGAAAGACTTCAGAGCACATGATGTAATACTATTCACACCTTTTTCTTTCGATATACGATTGATGTCTTTCAGCACAGATGTAAATTCTATACTTTTAGAGGACCAGAATGGCTAAACGATTATTTATTGATCTAGATGTCTGTGCAAGTTGTGAAAAATGTACCGTACAATGTAAGTGTAGCTATCCCTATCATAGCGACAATAATGGTGTGCTTTCGCTCAGGGAGTGGCTGCATTTTCAACTCATCTGCCGAAAGTGTGAAGATGCACCTTGTATTAATGCTTGCCGTTATGAGGCGCTGGAAAGATTAGAAAGCGATAAGACTCTTAAAAGGAACAATCTTCTCTGTGTGGGATGTAAATCTTGTGCTGTTGTTTGTCCCTTTGGAACTATCTATTTTGAAATAATACCTTTTCTTACCTTTAAGTGCGATTTATGTGAGGGTAGGCTGGAGAAGGAAGAGGTGCCTCTCTGTGTGGGTACCTGCCCTAAAGGGGCAATTAAGTATGGGGAATTCGAAGAAGATTTAGAGAAAAATAGACATAAATTAGGTAATGTTATTGCCCAGGTTACTCCCTGGAAGCGAGAGTAGGGTAGATGTTGGCTAATATTTTTTACTTTATTGTTTTTCCTGGTTTTCTCTTTACAGCAGTAATTGGTCTGCTGGCTAGTTGGGTGGATAGAAAGGTTACTGCTCGTATCCAGTGGCGGGTCGGCCCTCCCTGGTATCAAAATTTTGTTGATTTCTTTAAACTGCTGGGAAAAGAGACTATTGTGCCGAAAGCAGCTAAGAAAACTGGATTTTTATTAGCTCCTCTCATCGGCCTAATCGGGGTAACTTTGGTTTCCCTCATCCTCTGGAGGATGAATCTGGAGCCTAATATCTCCTTTATGGGAGATATTATTGTACTTATCTATCTTTGCATGCTCCCTTCTTTAGCTATTATAATTGGAGGCTCTGCCTCTGGTAATCCTTTGGCAGCTCTGGGCGCCAGCAGGGAGATGAAATTAATCTTGGCAGATGAACTTCCCTTTATTATTGCCATATTTATACCCTTAGTTAAGATTGCCAGTATCAGAATCGGCTCCATTGTTCTCTACCAACAGGCTAATGGTATGATGTTAACTCATCATCTTTCTTCTTTTATTGCTTTCATAGTGGCTTTCCTTTGCATGCAAGCAAAACTGACTTTAGCTCCTTTTGATATACCGGAAGCAGAGCAGGAGATTATGGCCGGTCCCTTTATCGAATACTCTGGTCCTCCCTTAGCCATCTTTAAGCTGACCCGTTCTATGATGCTCTTTACTATGCCTGTATTTCTTATCACTATGTTTTTAGGGGGACTGCGATTTGAGGGATGGTCTATTCTCTGGTCAATCGTGAAATACTTGGTAATATTGGTATTGATAATATTGGTGAAGAATACTAATCCACGTCTAAGAATAGACCAGGCATTACGATTTTTCTGGTTGAGACTATTTCCTCTTGCCTTAATAGGATTTGTCTTGGCCTTGTTAGGATTATAAAAATGGGTAAATTGTGGGCACTTAAGAAATCCATCTGGGTGTTTCATGTATGCAGCGGTTCCTGTAACAACTGTGATATTGAGATTCTCGATTGCCTTACCCCCAAATTTGATCTGGAGAGATTTGGTATTATTCTCACAGGGAGTATCCGTCACGCTGATGTTATTCTGGCCAGTGGAGCTATTACCCGTAAGGCTCTTCCCAGAATAAAGAGAGTCTATGAGCAGATGCCTTCTCCTAAAATAGTGGTTGCGGTGGGTGGATGCGCTTGTAGTTGTGGCATTTTTGCCGGCAGTTATAATATCGTGGGCCCTTTTGATAAAGTTCTTCCGGTGACTGCCTATATTCCAGGTTGTCCACCCAAACCGGAGGCTATAATTGATGGAGTGCTCAAAGTCATTAACAGCTTAGGATAGAGGAGAATAATGTCTGTGGAAGATGTGATTAAAGAGTTTAAAGAAAAGTTCAAAGGAAAGATCCTTCAGTGGGAGGAAAAATCCTCCAAGAGGTATTATATCACCATCTCTAAAGATGACTTATTGGAGATTGTTGAATTTGTCTTTGCCAAGCAAAAAGCAAGATTTATTATTGAATCGGGAATAGATACTCCCCAAGGAATGGAGATACTTTACCACTTTTCATTTGATAAACTCAATAAAATCGTTACTTTTAAAGTGTTGATTCCCAAGGAGAAGTGTGAAGTTGAATCTATTAGTATCTTGATTCCGGGAGCTAGCTGGATAGAACGAGAGATTACTGAGCTTTTGGGGGTAGAATTCTTGCACCATCCTGATCCTCGAAGATTGTTATTGGCCGACGATTGGCCCAGCGGGGATTATCCTCTAAGACAAAAGGTGAAGAGTAAAAAATGAAAGACAAGACTATTATTCCTATTGGTCCATTCCATCCTCTGCAAGAAGAACCAGAGTTTTTTGAACTAGTGGTGGAAGGAGAAAAAGTTGTTGATATCAATGTTCATCTTGGATATAACCATCGGGGCATTGAAAAAATAGCTGAGTCAAAAACCTTTGACCAAATGGTCTTTCTGGTGGAGCGAATTTGTGGGATATGCTCTACTTCTCATCCTATTGCTAATTGCAACGCCGTAGAAGATATAGCTGGTATTGAAATTCCAGAGAGGGCTAAATATATTAGAAGCATTGTGGGAGAGATGGAAAGACTTCACTCTCATTTATTGTGGCTGGGACTGGCCGGGCATTTCATCGGATACAATACTTTGTGGATGTGGGCCTGGAAGTATCGGGAGCCTATTCTGGAGCTATTTGAAGCTGTTACCGGTAATAGAAATCATTATGCAATGATGAAGCCAGGTGGAGTACGGCGGGACATAAAAGAGGAGGATATAGCTCCTCTCTTAAAGGGTTTAGATGAGGCAGAGAAAAAGATAGGAATGTTAACTAAAGCCGCTTTAGACGATCCTGTACTTGCTGCTCGTCTTAAAGGAGTGGGAGTACTTTCTAAAGAAGATGCTATTGCTTATGCGGCAACAGGACCTGTTGCCAGAGCCTCGGGAATAGATATTGATGTGAGACGAGATGAGCCCTATGCTGCTTATGGATTAGTGGATTGGCAAGTGATTACTCAAGAGGAAGGAGATGTCCTGGCTAAGACTGTAGTGAGACTTCTGGAATGCTTTGAATCCATAAAAATCATTCGCCAGTGCCTGGAAAGGCTGCGTAAGGTAAAAGGGGAAATTGCTGTTAAGATAAAGGAAATCCCTCCTGGTGAAGGGATAGGCCATCACGAGGCTCCCCGGGGAGAAACATTTCACTATGTTCGCTCCGATGGCTCTAATACCCCGGTACGTCTCAAAGTAAGAGCCCCTACTTATGTGAATCTTCCTACTTGTAAGGTTACAGTACCGGGAGAAAGCGTGGCCGATGCCACTTTAATCCTGGCTTCTATTGACCCTTGCTATTGCTGCACCGAAAGGATAACTACCATCAACAAGAAGACCGGTCAGCGGGAATTAAGGGGAGAGGATTTATTAAGACTATGCCGAAAGAAAACTGAGAGAATCAGAAGGAAGCTGGAGAAATAGAATGGCTGATACATACCTTATTTTAAGTATCTTTATCCCTTTACTCGGCTCGATTCTTTGTCTCTTGTTTCCCAAAAAGGTAAGAGATTTCTGGGCGCTCATTGTTGTTTTGCTTTCTTTTATTTTCCTTCTCTTTTTGATCAGTCCCGTTATGAAAGAAGAGATAATCAGGATTAATTTAATCTCACAGAATGGCGGATTTTTTAGTCTTTCCTTCCTGGCTGATGGAATAAGTCTCATCTTTGCCCTGGTTTTTTCTTTTGTAGGAGTGATTGCTCTCATTTACTCTCTAACCTACATGAAGTCCTATGATAACCAAAGAGAATACTATTTTATGATTCCTTTAATTATTGCTTCTTTGATTGGAGTCGCCTTTTCGGAAAATCTAATTCTTCTTTACATCTTCTGGGAGATAGCTGCCCTGGCCACCTGGAGATTAGTTGGTTTCTATCGAGAAGAAAATATAGTGAGAATTGCTGATAAAACTTTTCTGATGACTTTCCTGGGTTCTTCTTTTATGCTCTTAGGATTTGTTCTTCTCTATAATCAGACCGGTACCTTGAGCATAACTCAGTTGAGGGGAATAGAAATTTCTAATTTAAATGGCATTCTCTTTCTTATTTTTCTAGGTATAATTGCTAAATCGGCCTGCCTGCCTATACATAGCTGGCTGGCAGAGGCTCATCCGGTGGCTCCTTCTCCTATGAGTGCTATCCTTTCCGGAGTGGAGGTAGAGGTAGGGTTGTTTGCTTTTCTTCGTTTATTTGCTTATACTTTTGACTGGTCTGGTAGCTGGATTCTTTGGTTGGCAGTCATCTCTTCTTTAATTGGTGCGGGAGCAGCTCTGCGGGAAAAGGATATCAAGAGAATCATTGCCTATTCTACTGTATCCCAGGTAGGATATATTTTATTAGGATTTGCCCTGCTTAGTAAAATAGGCTTTTTGGCTGGCCTTTTATATTTCATGACCCATGCGGTCGCCAAAGCTGGTCTATTTCTGGGAGCGGGGGCTGTAGAGCAGCAATATAAAGAAAGAGATATTGACAAACTGGGAGGGCTGATGAAGACTATGCCTTTGACCGGCATAGGTTTTCTTTTTTGCTCCCTTTCTATTATAGGGCTTCCTCCCTTTGGTGGATTCTATGCTAAGTTGATGGTAATTTTAGCCACGGTAAAAGAAGGGCATTTCTTTATCGCTGCTCTGGCGGTATTTGCAGCTATTCTGACTATGCTCTATATTTTCCGATTATTCAATGGTATCTTTCTGGGCCAGGGAACATTAGGACGTGCTTCTTCAAAGAAGTGGTCTATGGTAGGATGTGTGCTTTTTTTAGGCATTATTTCCCTCGTTGTTGGTATTTTTGTTAGCCAGGTTCTGGAGCTGCCTAACATTGCCGTGGCCACTATTTTCAAGTGAGGTGTATATGAGTTCTAATATATTACTCTATCCTATATTGCTGCCTCTGATAGCTGGGGCTGTCTGTTTTCTCCTATCTAAAAAATGGATGAAAGAGATTCTTTCGCTTGTAGCTATGTTTGCTACCTTTATTTTGTCTATCTTCATCTTTAGAAGTGAGGAGCTTATTTTTGCCCGAAGCTGGCTGCCAATCCTGGGAGGAATAAATTTTTCACTGCGAAGCTATCACTTCTCTTCCTTTATCCTCATCTTCCTTGCTTTATTTGGCGTTCTTATCTCTCTTTATTCGGTAAAGTTTATGAGAGGAAAAGAGAGGCTAAAAGAGTATTACGCCTATCTTCTTTGGACAATAGCAGCCTCTAGCGGTGCCATTTTAGCTAATAATCTTATCGTGTTTCTGCTTTTCTGGGGAGCACTGGGCCTCCTCTTATATGCTCTTCTCTCCCTGGGTTCTTATCGAGTGGCCACTAAGGGGCTATTCATTATAGGGGCCTCCGATTTTGCTTTGATTTTAGGAGTGCTCTTCCTCTACCATTTGAGTGGAACATTCCAGATAAAAGAGATAGGAGCGCTCCCCCTTAATAGCGCTCTTTCTATATTTGCTTTTATTTTGTTAGCAATAGGAGCACTGGCCAAAGCAGGAGCTATGCCTTTTCATACCTGGATTCCTGAGGCAGCAGAGAAAGCTCCTTTACCGGTGATGGCTTTTTTGCCCGCTTCTTTAGACAAACTTTTAGGTATCTATTTTCTTTCCAGAATTTGTCTGGATTTCTTTCATCTTCATCCCAATTCTGGATTGAGCCTTCTTTTAATGCTGGTGGGTTCTTTTACCATTATCGCTGCGGTAATGATGGCCTTGATCCAAAAAGAGATGAAGCGACTCATAGCCTATCTTAACATAAGCGCAGCCGGTTATATGATTATAGGAATAGCTACGGCAAATCTGGTAGGAATTGCCGGTGGCCTCTTTTATCTTCTGAGCACTAGTATTTGGACGAGTTGTCTTTTCTTGAACACTGGGACAGTAGAGTACCGATTGAGGACTACCGAATTTGCACGGCTGGGAGGATTAGCCAAGATTATGCCTATAACCTTCATTACTACTTTGGTGGCAGGACTTTCTATTTCAGGTGTTCCTCCCTTTAATGGATTCTTCTCTAAATGGATGATTTACCAGGGAGTAGTGGAGCTGGGTAAATTAGGGGGAGGAGGAAATCTCTGGATAATCTGGCTTATTGCAGCTATGTTTGGCAGTGCTTTAACTCTGGCTAGCTTCATCAAGCTTATCCACGCTACATTCTTGGGAGTTCCTTCTAATCCTAAATCAGAGAATATGGAAAAAAAATCGACGAAATTAGGCTTTTCTATGGCTCTTCCCATGATAGTGTTAGCCTCACTGTGCGTTGTTTTTGGAGTTTTTGCCTATAGAGTTCCCCTGAAGCTCTTTATTCTTGATTCTGTTCCAGGGGTTCCGCCATCAGGTGAATGGTTAGGCTGGTGGCGGCCGGGATTGACTACCACTTTAATTATTGTTGGTCTTATCATAGGAGGAGTTATTTATCTTTTAAGTAAAGTGAAGTTATTCCGAGAAGATGCCTCCTATATTGGGGGAGAAGAAGTAAGCCCTGAAATGAAGGTTTCTGGAGTTGAGTTTTATGATACTGTGAGAGATTTTAGTGGTTTAAAAGGAATATATCAAGCTGCTCAGAAGAAAAAATTGGACTTCTATAACTGGGGAATGAGCTTTTGTCAGGCAGTTGCCTGGATTCTAGGCGGGCTGGATAGATTAGTCAATTATGTTTGGGAAGGCTTGGCCTCCCTGGTAGTATTAATGGGTAGAGGGGGAAGTCGCCTGCATAATGGCATCCTGCATACTTATCTTGCCTGGTGTCTTCTAGGTTTCATGGCTCTACTTGTGATATTTCTATTATTGTAACTGAAAGAGGAAAAATGTTTGAGCTCTATAGTCTGATAATTCTTATGATTCTAGGCTCGTTAGTAGCGATTCACACTAAATACCTGCTGTCGGCAGTGATTTCCCTGACTTTGGTCGGGCTGATTTTGTGTGTGGTCTTTCTTTATCTTCAGGCTCCAGACACTGCCATTACTCAGACAATAGTAGAGGTGATAGCTCTGGTTATTTTAATAAGAGCTGTTCCCATAAAGAAGGATACTATGGGAATAAAGGGAGCAAAGGAGACCTTCAGCGCCATAGTTACAACTATCTTCCTGGTTCTTTTTGCTTTCTTTGCTTATAAAGCACTCCTGGATCTTCCCCAATTCGGTTTTCCTTTGATGAGAGTCTCTGAAGGCTATATCAGGGATGGATTGGTTAAAACAGGTTCAGCAAATATAGTTACTGCGGTGCTTTTGGATTTTAGAGCTTATGATACACTGGGAGAGGCAACCGTTCTCTTCACAGCTATATTAGGAGCCATTGTAGTATTAAGGAAAGTAGGGAGAAAATGAAAAAGAGTAAGGGGATGACTCTTATTGTAAAGACGGTTATCAAGTTTCTTGCTCCTATAGTTATCCTTTTTGGTATATATATGATATTGCACGGGCATCTTACTCCAGGGGGAGGGTTTCCAGGTGGAGTGGTGATTGCTTCTGCTTTTATCCTCCTTACTCTTGCCTACGGAAAGGAGGTAGCGGAGAAAAAGATGAAAAGGTCTCTCGCTTCCCTTTTGGAGAGTACAGGCGCCCTCTTTCTTCTTATCCTGGCTGTCCTGGGAATCTTTGTCGGTGGGTGGTTTTTTTCCAACTTTCTTCCTAAGGGAGAGCCTTTGAAGCTTCTCAGCGCTGGTTTTATTCCTTTAGCTAATATTGCCATTGGATTAAAGGTAGGGGGAGGAATATTTGCAGTTTTTCTGGCCTTAGTTATTTTTAGAGTTGCCGGAGAAGGGGGAAAAGAACAAAAATGATATTCTTCTTATCTTTTATACTTTTTTTGGTCGGTCTTTATTGTGTTTTGATTAAAAAGAATCTATTAAAGATAGTTATGGGAATAGTGATTATGGAGTATTCGGTCAGTCTTTTCTTGATTCTTTTAGGTTATAAGAAAGGAGGATTCCCTCCTATTGTTACGGCGGGAGTGGAAGGGACAAATTTTGTTGACCCTTTACCTCAGGCATTGGTCATTACTGCCATAGTTATTAGTATAGCTACTTTAGCTCTAATTATATCTCTCTGTATGCGTATCTATCAGAAATATAAGACATTTGATATAACCAAGATTCGGAAATTGAAAGGGTAGTGTAATGAATCTTCTTCCTTTATTCATAGCTGTTCCTTTAGGGACAGCTTTCGTTATAGTCCTCTTAGGAAAGATGAGGGAAATCTATAGTGACATATTGGCTACTATTGCTGCTCTTGTATTAGCTATTCTACCCTTTATTTTAATTCTTACCCTGGATAAAGGAGAGACTCTCGTCTATAGCATGGGGAAATGGCTCCCGCCCCAGGGGATAAACCTGGTTTTAGATGGACTGAGTCGGCTTATGCTCATCATAATAAATGTAGTTGGCTTTCTGGCTATTGTCTATTCGGTCAGCTATATGAAGAAGTTCACCGCCAAGTCCAAATACTATGGTCTTTTTATGCTTATGCTTACCGGAATGAACGGAGTTGTTCTCACCGGAGATTTCTTTAATCTCTTCGTCTTTGCCGAGATTGCTGCCATATCCTCCTATGCTCTGGTTGCTTTTGGGGTAGAAGCAGAGGAACTGGAAGCGTCCTTTAAATATATGGTCATGGGGTCAATTGCTACTACTCTCATCCTTTTCTCCATAGGGATTCTCTACGGTTTGACCGGAAGTCTAAATATGGCTGATGTAGGAAGGACTATTCAGGGGAATGGTGGTACTCTTCTTTCACTTTCTATGGTTCTCTTTTTGACTGGTTTCGGAATAAAAGCGGCTATGATTCCCTTCCATGCCTGGCTGCCTGATGCTCATCCCAGTGCTCCTGCTCCTGTTTCGGCTATGCTTTCTGGTGTATTAATTAAGGCTCTGGGAGCCTATGCTCTAATGAGGATATTCTTCAATGTTTTTGGGTTGAATCTTCAGCTTTCCTGGGTTTTTATGATTCTAGGGTTGCTCTCTATATTCGGGGGTGGACTACTGGCTCTAAGGCAGGATGATTTGAAGAGACTTTTAGCTTATTCCTCTATTTCTCAGATGGGGTTCATAATTTTAGGTTTAGGATGTGGGAACTACTGGGGTATTCTGGGGGCGCTCTTTCATCTATTGAACCATTCCTCCTTTAAATCGCTTCTTTTCTTGAACTCTGGAGCAGTGGAATACTCTGCAGGAACGAGAAAACTGGATAAAATGGGGGGATTGAGTAAAGTAATGCCTGTTACCGGAGCAACCTCTACCATTGCTTCATTGTCCATATCGGGAATTCCTCCTTTCAATGGCTTCTGGAGCAAGTTATTTATTATCATCGGCCTTGTCCAGGCCAATCATTTTGTCCTGGCTGTCCTGGCTATTCTAGCCTCTGTTTTGACTTTAGCTTATTATTTGAGGATGCAGAGAAATACTTTTTTCGGAAAGCTAAAGAAAGAATTGGAGAAGATAAAAGAAGCCCCTCTTTCTATGTGCTTTTCTATGATAGTTTTAGCTATAGCATGTGTGGGGTTGGGGATTTTCTTCTATCCGGTGATGAAGATAGTCTTAGAGCCAGCAGTAGAAGTTTTACAAAAGGGAATAAAGTATAGCAGTCTTATCCTGGGAGGATAGGATGAAGAAATTAGTTTTAGGTATTATATCTTTTCTTTGTTGGATGGTGCTTACCTGGACTCTCTATTTACCTTCTCTATTGGTGGGGCTGGTTGTATCTGTATTTATTGCTTTATGGTTTGGCGATGTGTTTGTTGAGCGGACAAAGAATTTCTTTCAAATTAAACGTCTGGCTTATCTTCTCTACTATATTCCCATCTTTACTTATTATTGCATATTGGCAAATTTTGATGTTGCCTATCGGGTTCTTCATCCTGCTCTTCCTATCGAACCAGGAATTGTTAAGGTCAAGACTACTCTTACCAATACTACGGCGAAGGTAGCTCTGGCTAACTCTATCACTTTGACTCCAGGTACTTTGTCTGTAGAGATGACCGATGACGGTTATCTCTATGTTCACTGGATTAAAGTGAGAACGAGCGATGTGGAAGAGGCTACCAGGAGGATTGTCATAAAGTTCGAGAAGATTCTTAAGGAGATTTTTGAATGATGACTGACATACCTCTCATTTTCTCTCTACCCTTAATCATTTGCTGTTCCTTATGTCTTTACCGGGTCTTTCGCGGACCAACCCCTGCTGATAGGATTGTAGCAGTGGATATCCTGGGGATTCTGGTGGTTGGTTTTTGTGCCCTTTTCACTATTTATACTCCCAGGAAATTCTTTATGGATATTGGTATTGCCTGGGCTGTGCTTGGCTTTATCGGAGCTTTGGCTTTGGCTAAATACTTAGAAGGGAAGGGATTCGATGAGTGAGATTGTGTTAGTAATAGGAAAAATTTTCCTAATGGTTGGCTTAGCCTTTGATTTATTGGGTTGTATTGGTTTGGTGCGATTGCCTGATGTCTATAATCGCCTGCAGGCTTCAACCAAGTGTGTGACTCTGGGGACCTGTTTTATCCTTTTCGGAACCTTTCTTTTAAGTGATTTCTTATGGAAGTCTATCCTGGCTATTGTTTTTATCGTAATGAGTTCACCTACTGGGGCTCATGCTATTGCTCATGCTGCTCATCGTTCCGGAATTAAACTCTGGGAGAAGAGTGTGGTCGATAAACTTAAGGAAGACAAAAAATGAAATATCCTAAATTGCGAGAGCTAAAAGAAGCCTTCAGCGCTTTAATAAAAGGTCCTTATACTACTAAATTTCCTAAAATTCCTGCGCCGGCAGCTCCTGCTTATCGAGGCAAACCAGAGTTCAGCCAGGAAGAATGTGTTGTTTGCGGGGCTTGCGCTAATGTCTGCCCGGCCAAAGCTATTGAGATTATAGAGACAACTAAAGAGTCTGGCGCGGACGATAAAGAAGAAAATCCCCAATTGCCACCTCCTGGTTTTCGCAGAATGGTCCTTCATTATGATATCTGTATCTTCTGTGGTCAATGTGAGGCGAATTGCCTTACTGAAAAAGGAGTTCATCTAACCCAGAAGTATGACTTAGCTACTCTGGATAGGAAAGAGTGTATGGTTACCGTCGAGGATAAACTGGTATTCTGTGAGTACTGTGGTGAGCCTATTACTACAGAAAAACACCTTCACTGGCTGATAGAAAGGTTGGGCCCCCAGGCATTTTCCAATCCCAATCTATTTCTTGCTTCCCATGAAGAAATAGGGCTGCTAGAAGAGAGGGTATCCCGGAAAAAAGGAGCACCTTTGGGACGTTCTGACCATCTACGTATTCTCTGCCCCAGATGTAGAAAACAACTTACCTTAAAAGAAGAGTGGGGAAGCTAGCCCTACTTCCACATTCTTAATGACAAAATCCAATATTGATGGTATTTTACAGGATTATTCAGTCACTGCTTGGGTATCCATCTGCCTATGTTCTCGTCTGCCTCATCTCTGCTTTCTTTATAGCAGGCGCTATAAGCAGTATGGTGAAAAAAGAAGGGAGTCAAAAAAATGGCTTCTGAAAAGAAAGTACAGAAGAAAAAGCTTAGTATATTTGAAAAATACCTGACCGGATAGGTAGCTCTGTGTATTATTATGGGAATCCTCATAGGAAGAGTCTTTCCCTCTTTTTCTATTTGGCTGGATAGGATGAGCATAGCCCAGGTTTCCATTCCTATTGCTATCAGTCTTAATCTATGTGGGGCTTCCTCTTTTGGCTGGATACTCTTCTCGCAAGCAGATTATTAAGAAAAAAGGCATAAAGTGGTTTGAAGAAAAATTTGTCCATCAGCTCACTACGGTCTCCATTGTAGCTCTTCTTGCCACCTTAATTGTTCTTTTTTCCCTTAAAGGCGAGGTCATTTTGAAGCAGCCCCAGAGCATCGGTCTTATTGTCATACCTCTATTCATCCAAATCTGCTTCATCTTTGCCATAGGTTATGTTCTGGCAAAACTCTTAGGCCTTAGTTATGAAAATGCTGCTCCTGCGGCTATGATTGGGGCCTCTAACCATTTCGAGGTAGCAATCGCCACCTCTGCTGTACTTTTTGGCCTTGCCTCAGGCTCATCTCTGGCTACAGTAGTAGGAGTTTTAGTTGAAGTTCCCATAATGCTTATGCTGGTCAAGATATGCCTTGCAACCAGGAATTGGTTCAAGAGAGAAGAATAGCTCTTTCTAACCCTGTATCAGCAAGCTTTCCATTTCCAACTGCTCATATTTTGGATATTCTTTCTTCTTATTCTGGACTACCTTCAGAGATCTAAGTCTTTTCCAGGCAAACTCTCATAAATTCCCTATATTGCTTTTTAAATAGTCCGTCGAGAATAATTCACCACCACTTATCTACTCCGCGCTTCCTGTATGCAATTCTTCAACTTAACCCTATCTATAAGCAAATCAAAAAAGGTGTTTTTAGAATTAATCCCAAGCTAATCAGCTACGCCCGCTTGGGAGTGACAATTAACCGCTGAAACACTTTGACCTGCGAGCACTAAAGCGTATGAGGGGTGGACCGTTGTGGTCGTCTTACCTATTCCACCCTTGGAATTCAAAATAGCTATTTTCTTCATTTATTGACCCTCTTGTCGAGCTCTTCTCTAAAAGAACCGTCATATTTCTCCATAGCTTTTCTAAAGTCGTCCCCCACATTTTCTAAATCTTCCCAGAGCTCCTCCGCTAATGGTTTGTTTACCCTACCAAGCGCTAACAACCTACGCCGACAGGAAGTTGCAATACTATCGGGACCCGCTTTTATCCTTCTTAGTTGGTCTATGTATTCCAAGAATTTCCCTACCAAGTCGAACCGAAATACGATTTTTGATTGTCTAACTGCCTCTTCTGACTGCTTTAAAAGTCCCTCTGTTGTCTCAGCATATTTTTTGGTTGCCTGCCATAGAAGAAACGTAAAGACTGCTACTAGGTAAGTAAAGCCAGCCATAAACCAAGGTGCCTTATCCACAACACGTATCCCGACAACGAAAAAACAAACAGCCGGGACAACCGTCAAAATGGCGACAATCCAGAATAGCTTATTTCTCATCTGTTCTTGCTCCTTCCTCATACGTCTTTCCATAGATGATATTTCCTTTTATAAAAATAGCCGATAGGAATATCCTCTTCGCTATAAAACTTAGCTATAATATCGGTATCCATATCTTGTCGTCTACGGGATAATGTTCCCAGCATAAAAGAAGTTTTTGCGAGACAAAAATTTGGGTGAGTGCCGTAAGGCACGAACCTTTTATGCTATGTTATACGCTGTGCCGTGCCAATCCTGTCAATCTCTCTTCTGAGATAGTGCATAATGACAGCGATCTATCAAGGGACACTTTTCACAATCTGGCTTTCCGGGTTTACAGACAAGCGCAGTTATATCCAGAATACCCATAGTTGCCCTGCCGGGATCTCTTTCTGATGCATAAATTTTAGCTATTTCTATAACATGTTTGTCCCTGCGTCCCTCTTTTGATGTTTTGATGCCGAAGTATCTCTTGAAAATCCGCACAATGTTGCTGTCCACAAGCCACTCTCTTTTCCCGTAAACAATAGACAACACTGCCCCCGCCACATATTCACCAACGCCAGGTAACGATGTCAGTTCCTCCCTAGTTTCCGGAATTCTGGATTGATATTTTTCGCGCACTTCCCTTGCTACCATTCTGAAAGCTGGCGTACGCCATTTTAACCCGAGGGGATAAAGAATTTCTTCGAGGGTTTCTTGTTTTGCTACAGCAAGAGAATCAATATCAGGATACTCTTTGAGAAAATGCTCATATACAGGCACCACCTGATCCGCCTTCGTTCGCCTTAGCATCATCTCTGCAATCAGAATTCGAAATGGGTCATCTGTTTCCCGCCATGGATAAGCTCTACCATTTTTCTTATACCACCCGATAATCTTTCTCCTGAATATGCTTATATCTTTTTGAGCTGGCACTTCCATTTCTATTCACCAGATTGGATTTCTTTAGCATAAATTTTTTCAAGTTCTTTGCGGATGTACCTGCCCATTATTTCAGCAAGCAAAGGTGGTACAGCATTTCCGACCTGTCTGAATTGTTCGGTTCGAGGGCCTTCAAATTTGAAATTATCAGGAAATGACTGACATCTAGCCGCCTCCCTGACGGTAAAAGACCTGCACTGATTGATGTCCGGGTGTATATAGTAGTGTCCATCCTTGCAGATATGCGCAGTTATTGTTGAGGAGGGGTAATCCCACCATTGAACCTTGAATCTATCCAGAAACTTATCAAGGTGTCTGTGATTCGGGATGAGGTCGGGTCTTTCCTCCATAAGATCATTCAGGCGTGCCGCTCCATTCCTGTTCCTGTGATGCTCGATAAAGAATCTGTATCTTTCAATATCCCCCTCCATGTGTATTCTCGCCCTGTGATTGAGAATTCCCGGGGAATCCGTTCTGCTTTTCCTCTGATAGGGCTTCGAATTCGTGATACGAGTGTAACGACCAAACCAGCCATCGCTTCCCTCCCCCGGCTTTAAGAGTGGTAAATCGCCGATCGCGTTGCTGACGGTAAGACGCTCTCCTTCCCTGTTTTTCGAGGCCCGTTTCTGTAATCGTTTAAATATGTTCTTTATCCCCGGATTTTTGCCTTCAAGAGATTTCTTATATCCGATAAGAATGAACCTTTTCCTACTTTGTGGGATATGGAAGTCTGCAGTGTTAAGAATGTAGCTACTTGGCTCCTCAAAAACCTCTCGCAGGGGCGGTGTAATTTCGTATGGGGGATCGAGGGAAGAAAAATCATTCAATATTCTGACGAATATCTCTTTCCCTTCAGCCCTCGCAGTAAAAAGACCGGGGACATTCTCATAAAGAAAAAAATCTGGTTGAAGCCTTTCTAGGATTTCAAGGTAATGTCTGTAAAGGTAGTGCCTTGTGTCATTCTCCATTCTGAACGGATCCCTTGCCCTCCCGGCGAGTGAATAGGGTTGACACGGTGGCCCTCCGAGAAGCATATGAAATCTTGGAGCAGCGTGATATTTTCTGCTGGATTCTATTTTCCCGAGTATCCGCTCTATTCCATCATTTCCAAGGATTGCCTGAATAACCCGGTGAGAAATCGACTCTTTGAGATCCGGGAATCCATCAAGAATATCCTCCCGCCGGACTTTTTGCCTAAGATATCTGCGATATAAATAACCCTTCCCGCTGGCTTTCAGTCCATGATATAGATGGCGGGCCATGAGAGACTCACACGCCCATTTATCCATCTCTACCTGGGCAATGATATCAAATCCTGCCTGTTTAAATCCTTCGCTCAATCCGCCGCACCCGGCAAAAAGATCTATCGCATAGAAGTTCATAAATTCTGAGGTTCGGAAAACTCGACATTTTCAAAATGTGATGCTGATTATATTTTGTGATTATTCCTCGAATTCCACATCAAATGAGAGTTTCAGCCGAAATTTGTCGAGAGTTCTGCCTCCAATGTTGTTAATCTCAGTTAAGAATCTCTGGGCAAGCTGATTCATCCGATCAGTTCCCAGGTCTTTTATCTTAACTAAAAGGGTATCATTATTTACCAGCTTAACCTCGGTAGTTCGCTCGGGAATCATTCTCATAACTTGATAGCAGTCTTTTCTGGTATAATAAGAAGAAAAGGCTTTACTCATCTCGTGCTCAATGTTGTAAGCAACTATCTTAATAAGATCAAAGAAGCGCTTTTTCTCAAAGTCACAGATAGAAAACCTTCTCTTGCTATATACCTCAAGAGCAGAGACGCGAGAAGGCAATTTCTTCACCTCTCGATTTATTTGAGCTATTCTCTCTTTTAAAGTTTTCATCTCATTGATAAGTGCTGCCTGTTTTTGTTTGTATTCACCAAGAGAGATAGCATTTTTCTTTTTCGCAGTGAATCTAGTAATAAGCGTCTTTCTCTTCTTGGCAAGCTCAACTTGGAGCTTCTTTTTAGCTCTCTTGGCTCCAAGAAGTTTAGGATTCTTTACCAGAGGCTGATTTTCTAGCTCTTCAATGTCATAGCCAGGAAAATAATCAAGATGATATCTTTCTTTCATTATCTTGAAAAAGTTCTCCTGACCCCAACGGCCAAACATAATCTGAACTGCCTCTTTAGCTCTTGAGCTAAAGTCATTGGTGAGGATCTGTGATCTTTTCTTGCTCTTAGGGTGAATAACAGTAAGACAGCGGATTTTTCCATAATCTTCTAAGAAGATAGTCTCATCCAGGTACTTGACTATTATTTTCTCAAATTTTAGTTTAACTAAACATGCTTTGAATTCCTCTTCGGGTATTTCATTTATTTCGAGAGGAACATTTTTTCGCCAGGTGTAGAACAACACTCGATACTTTGTATCTAGCTTTTTGAAAAAAGGGGCACTCCATCCTCCTCGGTCAAAGCAGATCTTAAGAGGCTCTACCTTAGGGGTGTATTCTTTAATGATCTGTCTGGTTTTAGCTATTAGCTCGGGGATGATCCTGATTAAATCTACTTGGGCTTCCTTAAGCATAAAGAAGAGGGGACCACCACTTTTATCGTTCACAAAGTAGTGTAGGTTACCCTTCATGGCTAATCTTATGGTGGTATAGAAACCTTTAGTTAGATTCTCTGCTCCATGATAGGGAATAAAGTGACCATCAAAGTAAAAGACGCCTATCTGAACAATCTTACATTCTAAGAACCTATGAGCAAAGCTAAGCATAATCTCTTCAGTCTTATTCAGAGAAGACATATCGTCAAAGAACTTTCTGTAGGTTTTGGCAGAAAAAGAAGTGGGCTTTCCCAGGAGAATCCCAAAATCTTTTTTGAAAAACCTATCGAAAGCCTCTATTGATTTTACTCCTAAGAGAGCTCCGTAAAGTAGAGAATAGCAGATCTTCTTAGAGCTAATCTCACGAGTATTCAGAGGAGATAGATATTCTTCCATAAGTGAGCCGAACTCTAGTTTTTCTATGAGATGGTTGTAGATTAAAATTCCCCCATACTGACAGATACAACCTTTCGAGAGTCTTTTTAAATAAAACTGGTCAACTCTTGTGAGCATTACAGATTTCTGATCTGAATTGTTGTTGTTTCTCTGTGCAAGATCGGGCTTACTTTTCCCATTAAGAGAACAGTTGTCGCTATTCCAGATAAAATTGAATTTAAGCTGATTAGGATCAGACTCTTCTTCAAAGGTTAACTCAAGTTGATAAGAAGAAGAGGGATCATCTAATGAGTCTTTGAATCCTCCTTCTATTAAAGCTTTACTTATACTTGCTCGACTGATATCCTCACCAATTCGTTGACTGACTAGGTGAGCTAATTCATTCTCTGAGAGTTTCCCCTGGGATAAGGATACCTCCTCGTAGATAACTCGCTTAACTCGGGGAGTAAGAAAATAGTTATCCTTAGGACCTCGTCTCCTTTGAAGAAAAGATAGATCCTTTATCTTGCCATAAGAACGAATGAGATTATTCACAGTATTAGGATGTATCCCGAAAGCTCGAGCAAGCTGTTTTTGCTCAGCAAAACCAGTGCGGTAAAGTTGAATTATGGCTACTTTCTGGGTAGCTAAATCTCCTTCATAATACCGCATGAAGGGAAGTTTATGACAAAGAACGGTTATTTGCCCTCTTCGATTGATAATTTTTACATTAGCATTTACAGAGATAATTCGCTCGTTATGACTTTTAAACAAATAAGACATTTCTCTCATCTCCCAAGTATTTTCTTCCAATTATATCAGAAGATTCTCTTGAGACGAGAGAAAAAATCAATCACAATAAATTATCAACCCAACCAATGCGGGTTTCAGAGGCTAAAATCCAGTTTTCCGAACCTCAGAAATTCTTATTTTCCTCCTGAACTCTTTTTCGTAGTTGTTCGCTTGAAAGACATTTGACCTCACACTCTTGTAGAAGACTGCAAAGCATGTCTCTGTTTTTATATACTCTGGGATACTGCAATATCTCAAACCAATGCGACCAAGTTATTCTGGGTATATCTTCCTTTTTCTGTTTCCCAAGTAGATACATAATCTCAGGATAGCGCTTACTTTTCCTAGGTGGAGCTTTCTTTCCAAAGAAAATTTCGGGACGGAGATTATCAGCAATTCTTTCCCATATCAGCCCGCGTTCCTTTCTAAATCCTTCCCGGTCTACAAATTGGAGTATTTCGCCGATTTTATAATAGAACCAGATGTCCTTTTTTCTATTTTTGTATTCCTCAGCGACATCATCAATTTTCTTCACTACTTTCTGGATTTCGTCCTCTATTTTGTCCTCCCGGTACAGTGACTCTATTGCTTCTTCTTCCTTACCGCTTCCCGGTATCAGACGGGTGTCGTAGACATCCACTTCTATTTCTTTACCGTCAATTTTTATTTTCTTTTTTCTTATGGGCATATTCTCTCCTTATGCTGTTCTGATTACACCTTCATATATCATTTCATCACAAATATTCTTGACTCTCTTTATCTCATCCGGATCCAGCCTATCATCAGCATATCTGAGTTCAAGCAATTCTCTGAAAGCCTCATCTATTCCGCATCTCGCGCAGTATAGTAAAATCTCCCTGTTTCTTGCTCTCTTGGAAGCAGCCACTTCTCTCACTCTGATAAAATCAGGATGGTCCCCCACGACCCATATAACCCCCTTATCGGTGATAGGCAGGTTTTTCCACTTGGCAAAATACTGCATGCTACCATCCGGTTTTTTCCCTCTCAGGAACTGAAAAGCAGTAATGAAAGCTTTACCTTTTGCTGGCCCCGGAGGTGGTACAGGCGGTTCTTCGTGAAGATAAAATGTGAATTCCCTTTTGTGAGTTTCTTTATTAATGCTTCTGTCGCTAAGAGTGGCTTTACCATGATACTCTCCCGGTTTATCCTCGCCTTCATCAAAATCAATGAGAGGGATATCAATTTTTTTCCTAGTTTTCGCTGCAATATCGAGATTATACTTTGACTTATACTTCTTGATTCCGTCTTTATGTTTAACGATGATCTGCAATGATAAATTTCTATCCCCTTCAGTTTCATTAACCACTTCGCAATCAATAAGAAGTGTTTCATTATATTCGAATTTTCTCTGATTGGGCCTGAAAACGCCGATACGCACTGGAGGAGGAGGTAGTGGAGGCTGTGGAGGCGGAGGTTTAGGACCTGAAAATAATTCAGGGGCATATTCCCCAACCAGATTGTTAACCAATTTCACTGCCTTTTCAAGAATATCAGCGGCAACCTCTATTTTTTCTTTTTTCGGTGTTATTTCAAGCAAGAAGTTATCAACCTTATGTCTGATATATTCTCTTACATGGTTCCACGCTTTTTTGGGTCTGAACCCGAAATGATTGGGGAACTCGCACTTCTTAAGTTCCATTTCCAATGAGTCGTCGAAGTTAGAATATCCGTATATCTTATTTTTTATGCTTTCTTCAGCCACAGTCGGCAGTCTCAGCACAGTCATCCCACCTCTCTGCACAGCAATACCTCTCCACTCCATCGGGACTTCATCTTCACAGTAACGCAATACCAGATTACGGATCTTGCCTATATTTTCAATCCTTCCGTTTGTGAAAGTCTTCTCCTTTTTTATTCGTGGTAGTTCGGGAAGAGTAACCTGTCTATCAACTCCGTCAAAATTAACTACAAATACAGCGTTCCAGTTTCTTATAATTTCCCACCATGTTGCTGATATATACTTCATAAAAACTCTGTAATCTAGGAGCTCCTCCATCAATTCCTTTTTCACATTCATTATCCAGACGCGTGTACCCTGGTGATCAAGAAGTCTTGCGCCGGGTATGAAGTCTTGAAGATTCTTGCCCTCCTCATCCCATTCTTCTGCGGTACCCCAGGAGAAACGGTACTTTCCTTCTTTGTCAATGGTCTCAGTCAACACAAGCTTTGTCCGGGAAAAATAATGAAACAAAAACTTACCCTGTCCACGTGCTCCAAGAGTATCTTCTTCGGCTTTGGTTGTATCCCAGAGGCTCTGATATTCTATCCACTTTTTTGCATTCATTCCCGTGGTTTCAAAATCCTCGAACACGAGGGTACCACGGTCGGGAATATATCTGAAAACAAGTTTCCAGTCTTTTCCCTTCTTTGTTAATCTTGCATCCCATGCGTTCTGAGCTGCATCTTTCTGCAACCCCTCGAAAATATTAGGATACTGTTCCGCAATATTTTCATCAGTCCTGCCTAAATTTACAGGTCTCTTTTTCATGGCTTCCCTCCTTTAAAATTTTTAAGGCACGGCTTTGCGTATAATAGTCTATAAACGAACATATATCTTCCAATTCCTTCTCAAATCCTTCCTATTCCAATGACATCTCTATTTCTCCAAACATCTCTTCCTCTGTATCCTTCCACTTACCAGACCAACTAACCTTAAACCATTTAGTAATTTTCTCTGCATTCTTGCTATATACTGAAATTTGAATTTGGTATTTGCCAGGCACCAAACAATCCCACTGAGAATAAAATCTTTTCCGGGTTGTAAAGAAAAACTTGTTCTCTTGTTGTTCAATCTCAGAAATTCCCCTATAGATAGATTTATCTTTGTATTTAGGGTGATTTATACGACCGATATCACAAAAAACTCCCTTTCTCCCCGGATGAACAGTCTTCAAATGGTTCGCCTCTCCTGACCACAAAAGGACAACGGGTGAAAAATTCGGCCACTCGCAGAGATTTCCCTCACCATCCTTTTTCCAAACCTTTTCCAATACTGCCTCACAATCATCAGTTCGTATCTTACCATTATTGCCAATGGAGAATCTAAAATAATAGACTGGAAGGGTGTCTTCCTTAATATGACGCACTTTGCCCATCCACATTGAAGTCAAAAGACACCAAGGTGGTCCAAGCTTAAATTCAAGAAAAAGGTGCGGAGCATAGAATTTGTGTTTCCATCTTTCAATGACTCGAGGGCCAAGAAACCCAACTAAAAGTGCGACACCTGCCAATGTAAAAGTTGAAATCAATTGGATATGTGGTTCCATTTCATTTCTCCTTCCTATATTCATGCCGTTCATTTCTCAACTTCTCTGTCCCCTGCATATTTTTTTGCTCTGGAATTTTCTCTGGCCTTTTCTATGGAATGTATAATAACTTTGAGGGTTCTGGTGAGCCGATCCATTTTATAGACAATTAGATGGTTAACCCATCCCTCCTGACAGAGGGACATGACTTTCTGTATCCCTTCACGATTAAGGTCTTTACCCGATTTTCCTTCGTCGCTTACTATTTCCCCTAACTCCAAATTGTGGAGATCTGTGTATCTTTTGATCTTGTCTTCCTGGACCTCAAGGGATATTCGTTCCCTCTCCTGCTTTTGGGTAGATACTCTAGCGTAGCTAATTGCATTCATCTCTTTACCCCTTGTTTCATCGCTCTCATAAACTCCTTGAGATCCTCTTCTTCTATCCTCCAGACTCTGCCAAACTTCATTGCTGGCAATTTGCCTTCTTTGGCGTATCTGCGAAGAGTATTGGGATGGAGTTTCAACCTTTGTGCAACTTCTCTCAAGGTTAGTACTGTCACTTTATCCTCCCCATATCCTTAAACTTACCCACACTATAGCACCTTAATTTTACTTTGTCAACTCTAGAACATCATAAGATAAGTTAATTAAATGTCTTCATTGACATTCACTAGCTTCAGGGTAAAATACAGAAGATGCTGAAGGGCAGGGGGTGGAGCTGGCTACTGTATCAAAATCTCTAGGGTTATCAGGATATTTCGACAACTGTGATATATTCTCATTTAAATCAGGATCACCTGAGGAGTGTAGTGGAAAGGTTGGAGTTTCGAGGGACAGGCATCACGCGACCAGTCTATGTCCATGAGGTGGGACGAGTTAGGGTGGCCTGAGTTGCTGCGTCAAGCACAACAGTATCTGGAAATTGACTTGATTCTAAATGCTTTTCCTTCATTTTCATTCGAAAATCACAATATCCCTGAAGCTCTTTCGAAGATCGCCCTATAGGGACTATCAATCCAATCCTTTTACTTGGAAAGCTGGCTTTTACAGCCCTAACCGCTGGAACGAGGTCGCTATCACCACTAACAAGTATTATTGTATCACAACTATCGTTCATTGCCGCTTGAAAAAGATGAACAGCAATATTCACATCAGTGTGTTTTTCTTCAGGAATACGAAAGCGGCGTTTGCACAAGGGACAGAATCTATCCCGTAGTTTGAATTTTCCAAAGACAATTTTGACCTTCTTGGACTTCAGCGCACGGATTAAGGCCATGTGACGCTGCTTTTTCCCCCTATCCGAAGGATGGTAGGCAGTAAATAGAATCACATCAGTGATTGTGTCTTTCCGGGTGACAAAACACTTAGAGAGAGCAAGATAATTTAACCACTTATATCTGTGATATTTTTTCTGTTTCTGGAGCGCATGATAAACGTTAAAACCATCTATCAGAAATAGAACTCTGTTCATCTAATTAAGCAATTATTAAAAAAAACCCGAGTCCACAGGGACCCGGGGGCCTTGGAACGAGCCAAGGGGATGGTATTCATTATAGTAGCATTATAGTATATTTGTAGTTTCTGTCAACCCCCCGAGGGAACACGTGGTTGAAGGACACGATTTGAAGATTCTGCAAAATACGGGGATATGAGACAGAGTTCAATCAATCGAGGAAACATATTTCTAAGATTCACGGAAATTAACCCAAAAGGCCACTACAGAGTAGGAAGGAGGGAAAACAAATGATTCTGGGAATTGTGGGTAGCCCACGCAAAGGAGGTTTAACTGATCAGTTGGTTACTCGGACTCTGGAAGGAGCAAAATCAGCAGGGCTCGAAACTAAAAAGGTGCACCTGGCAGATTTCGAGGTTCCATTCTATTCCGAAGAGGCCAAATGTCCCCAAGAGCTCAGTAGAATGTGTGAAGGAGCTAATGCCCTGGTCATAGGCGCTCCAGTCTACTATGGCGACATTAGTGGCTTAAGCAAAAATTTCATGGATATAGTGAGTATTTCTAACGCTAATGGAAAGTATGGCCTTGGGATTTCAATTGCTGGGGGAACTGGAAAAGGATTATGTTTGGCGGTCCAATCCATCTACAGCTTTTTCTATCACCGACAGATAAGAGGAATAGACCCTACTCCCGTTTCAAGATTCAACTTCGAGAAAGCATTGAAAGAATTGTATGCATCAGGTAAGAAACTGGCGGAACTTTCTCAGGAAACAAAACCCTTCCAGGACCTATGGGATAGAATTGAGCATTATGAAAAGCTTCCTTACCTCAAGCACACTTTTCTGGATGAAATACTCTTGCTTATAGAACAGTTAATTGACATCTCAGAGAATAAGCCAGCTTTACCAAAAGCCAAACAAGAGTATGAAATCGCCAAATCACTTATCGCCGAAGGGAAAAGAAGTGAATCGGCTAGGTATGCTGTCAAGGCCTATGATATCCTGTATTTCTAAGATTTCGAATCGGGCAAGAGGAGTGTGGGCTGGAGCAGCTAACAAAGGGCTGTACCGAGAAGGTAGAGTTCGGTATCAACAAGAGACCGCACTGTTGATGTAAGGTCAGCAAGAATATAGACAACTAAGCAAAAGTTGACCCAATCCAGTCACCAACATAATGCGTTATAACTATAACTACCAATGCAATAATCAAGTGTTCTGTAATCACCCGCCAGGGCTTTGCTCTTTGTCCCCTGGCAACATAAAAACTAAAAATAGCCAGCACAGATAACCCCCAAATCACACTTACAACAACCGCTATGGAAAGTTGAAGCAATAAAAGGGGAACAATGAATGTCAATGCAATGGCAAGTTTAGAAAAAAAGGTGGAAATTGCTGATTGCCAAATCTCTGTTGCGCTATGCTTATTTTCTGATTCCTCAGAGAAATGAATGCCAAATGCATCTGAAAAAGCATCTGCTATTGCTATTGTCAATATGCCGCCAATAACTACAAGTTTTGAGCCAGTGCTAGAATGTAAACCAACCATCAGTCCAAGCGTTGTGATTATTCCCGAAGTCAAACCAAAGCTCAATCCCGTCTTTATTGAATGTTTCATCTCTATTTTTCCATTACTTATTTAAACTTCCGACATATCTTTTACCAATAAGTTTAAATAAAGTTCAATGTTTGTCAAGCTACATCTTGACCAGAAAAAGATAGATTTTGAATAGCCTCTTTTTCATTATGAAAAAGAGCACAGCAACAAGTTTTACTGTCAAACCTGGGTTTCATGAGGTTTATGCATGGTGCGTGGAATAGGTATTGTGGCATAAGTCACATAAGTCATAATAAGCTGAAAAGGTTATGAGAATCATTTGGTCAAGGTCATTCAATTTTGCGGAGATTATAGGGCGTGATTGAGTTCCCCTGGAAGGTGTAAACTGATATTGGTCAATTTAAGGGTATGGTGAAGATGAAGTTAGCCCATTGTCCTTCTTGAGACTCAGCCCATATTTCCCCCTCTTGTTTTTGGATAATTTCTCTGGTAACAAAAAGACCTAATCCACTTCCTTGTTCTTTTCTTAATTCTCCCCCGCTGAGGCGGGCAAACTTGGTAAAAAGTTGGTCTCTCTTATTCTTAAGAATTCCCTCACCTTTGTTCCACACATTTATCTGCAATTCATTTTCTTGTCTGAGAACACCTATTTTAATCTTGCCTTTTTCTTCTCCGTATTTTATAGCATTACTCAAAAGATTTTCCATTACTATCTTTAGAAGATCGGGGTCTGCTATGACTTTAAGAGAACTAGGGACATCTACTTCCAGAAGTATACCTTGTGCTTCAAGTTGACCTTTAAATTCATCTAAAACAGGCTCCAAAATATCTTTTTTAAATTCGAGTTCCTGTCTGTTGACTCTTAACTCTTCTTTCTCTATTCGACTCAGGTCAAGGTAATTCTTTATCATATCGCTAAGTCTCTCAGAGTTTCGCAATAGTACATCCACCATGGTTTCCTGTTCTTTGTCCAGCGTTCCTGTCATTCCTCGGCTGAGATTATAAGCACTACTCAGTATGATACCGAGTCTATTCTTGATTTCATGAGTTACAAAGCCAAGTATTTCCATGTAGTAGTGATTTGTTTGCCTCAAATCATCGTTTGCTTTTTGTAATTCTGTCTCCCTTTTGTATAGAACAGCAGTCATTCGGTTGAAATTTCGTATTAGCTCTTCAATTTCCAAATATGGTAGTTTCTCAGCTTGAGGATATTGCCCCTCTTTCTCTAAAATATCACGCATTTCTCCTCTTGCAATACGATTAGTTGTTTCGACTAGCCTCCTTATGGGTTTAGAAAGTCCTCGAGATAAAAGATAAGAAAGAATAAGGACACCAACAATACCCCCAAATAGTATGGGCAGAAAACTGAGAAAGATTCCGTTTCTGATGTCAACATATTTATCCTCCAGAACCCCTACATACAACATCCCTATTATCTTGTTGTCAGGGGCATATATCGGTTCGTAGGCTGATATATACCAGTTATTGACTACAAAAGCTCTATCCAGCCACGTTTTTCTATTCTCCAGGACCTTTTCATAGACTTCTCTTGAAACACGCGTTCCAATAGCTCGAGAACCATCTTTTTCTTTTACATTGGTGGTTATTCGTACATCCCATTGAAAAATAGTCACGGTTCCGAATGGTTTCCCTTTGTATTCTTTCTCTTCAAAGACCATATCTCTTACATAATCAACTAACTGATAGTTTCTATTTAACAAAGTTCCTCCATACAAAACACCTATTATTCTTTCATCTTTTGTCCATACAGGCACAGCAGCCATAAGGGCCATGCCTGAGGTTTCCGCTTTTTCGGAACGAGGTTTGGCTCGAGGAGTGGGCATGAATTGAATATATGCTTGCTGAAGTAAGTCTTCTCCCTCCATCTTCAAAGCCTGGGAAGGTATTATTACAATGCCTGATGCACTTTTTCCCTGCAGGGCTCCTGATACAATCGCATTTGAGAAAGAAAAGTCCCCCTTGTTGTATAGAAAACGGGTTCGGAGTATGACTTTCCCCTTCTCATTACATAAGGTAAGAAAATCAAAACCAGAATCAACTCTTTTTTTCTCAAGCCAGGCTCTTACATCAGCGGGAATAGGTTGAGATTTTTCGAGAGGATCTATTAGCCTCTGTTTTTCTGCCACAAGCTCCAGAGTAATTACTGATTTTTCTATCTCCTTATCCAGAAACTTGTGGGCCACTCGCAAATCAATGGCAACTCTGTTTTTTGTTTCGTTAAGAACAACCTGAGAGATATGCAGGGATACAAGTATAGCAAGAGCTCCTACCAACACGAGAACCAGCGTGAAGTAGCAAAAGATCTTTCGCTGAAACGATAATTTAACCATTACTATAAACTCATTTTTTTTCTTCTGCCAAGTACTTTTGCTATTTTCTCTACTAGTTCGTCTGGAGACACAGGTTTTTCCAGGAACTCGGTCACAGGCAACCACTCCTTATCAGGTTCTATTTCCCGCTCAATATCCATATTTTCTTTTATGGCTGTTAGCAATATTATCGGCGTGCCCCGAGTTTCTTGGTGCTCTCTGAGTTCTCGGGAGACGTCAAACCCCTCGGTTTTTTTCTTCAGCATCACGTCCAGTATTATAATATCTGGTTTTTCCTGAAGAGCCTTCTCCAGAGCTTCTGTTCCATCGTAGGCAGCCACTACCTTATATCCCTTCTTCTCCAAAGTTACCTTGTTGACCTTTACAAAATCAACTTCATCATCAACTAGGAGTACTTTTTTTTCCATCTTCCTCTCTTCTTTTTTTGATATTTGGATGATTGCGACCTATCCACTTGCTTGGCCGACGGACTATCTTCTTCATTTTGCGAATCGTCATCAAGAATACTTAATTTCCTGTAGATGACTGAATAGTATAGAAATTTCCTTTTTGGACATATATTTGCGTCCTAATTGACTTGAGCTATGTTGAACTTTGTTTTGGTTTTTCTATGAGCCATGAGCTAACTTGGGACGCTAGTTGTTAACGATATAGTGGGTGATGACTTCAAGCTGAGAGGTGAAATCAGCATTTTTTAGTTTGACATAAGAGGGAACAACCACTCTACTGGAAGAAAAATTAAGAATGCCCTTTATCCCGCTTATAACAAGAAGGTCTGCTGATTCTTGTGCTGCCTCAGCCGGAGCAGCAATCATTCCTATTTGAATTTTCTGTTCTCTTATTATTTTGGGCATCTGGTAAGGATGATATACCTTCACACCGATTACTTTCTTGCCAATCTTATCTGGATTTACATCAAATCCGACCTGGATATGGAAACTACTTTTTTCAGAACCAAAGTTGTTTAATAGGGCCCTCCCTAGTTTACCAACACCCACCAGTGCCATGGGCCAGACTCTATCGAGACCTAATACTTTCGAGATCTCCTCTCGCAACCTTCCTACTCTGTACCCCTTACGTGGCGTTCCAAATTGCCCAAAATAAGAGAGGTCTTTTCTTACCCTTGCGCCTGATGTTCCTACCAGTTCAGCAAGTCGGTCAGAAGATATCCTTGCCTCTTTGCTCATTCCCTTGAGATATTTAAGACAAAGGGAAAGGCGGATAGTCACATTTTCTGAGGCTTTTTCTCTAGGCATAGCCTAAACCTCTATCAGATTATTCAGTGGGAGTCATACCTTCTCTACATCCCTAATTCCTAAGCACATATCAGATACTTCTATTCTATATAAATGTAGATTTGTTGGCAAACATATCTGGGGTTGTTATTGAGAAAATAAATGAAAACTTTAATTGTCAAGAGTTTGATTGAGGTATAACTTCAAGTTGCGAGGTGAAATCAGCATTTTTTAGTTTGACATAAGAGGGAACAATCACTCTGGTGGGAGAAAAATTAAGAATACCTTTTATCCCGCTTATAACAAGAAGGTCTGCTGATTCTTGTGCTACCTCAGCCGGAGCAGCAATCATTCCTATTAGAATTTTCTGTTCTCTTATTATTTTAGGCATCTGGTAAGGATGATATACCTTCACACCGATTACTTTCTTGCCAATCTTATCTGGATTTACATCAAATCCTACTATATGGAACCCATTCTTCTCAAAAGCAAGATTGCTTGACATAGCTATCCCTTGTTTCCCAACACCCACCAGTGCTATAGACCACATCCTTTCACGACTCTCTTTACCATATATGTAATAGTAAAGCATACTAACGAAGAAGACTCCACCCACGATATTTCCCAGGGTTACCGGCAACAAGTTGTTCAGCAAAAACATCCTCCAGCTAATCTCATTTGTAATAAACATGCCGGCAGGGATAAAAAACATATTGGCAACACTATGTTCAAATCCCAGGACAACGAAAGCCATGATAGGAAATTGGATTGCGAAGATCTTACCTATTATATCATCACTTCCTGATGCTAACCAGAGGGCTAAGCAGACCAGCCAGTTGCATCCTACTCCACGCAAAAATGCTTGAGTAAAGCTAAATCCGCATTTTGCCCGAGCGATCTCAGTGATATAACTCATCCAGGGTTCTTTGAGTAACAGCCCAGTGCCAATACCTAGAAAATAGGCAACGAAGATTCCTCCAATAAAATTACCTATATAGGAACCAGTCCAGTTCTTTATCAAGCCTCTCCAACTACTCCTCTTATTTAGACAAGCAATTGTAGGATACATACAATTTCCAGTGAAGAGTTCTGCGCCGCCGATAACCACGAGCATCAGGCCCACTGGAAAGACAGCACCGAAGACAAGTTTCTGCAGGCCTGGCAACTCTCTTGGCCATGGATCTCCAGCGGCAGCGATCACTGCTAAGAATCCTCCAAAGGCAATGTAGGCACCTGCGAGAAAACCCAAAACTAGTATCTTGTTCCAGGCTATTTCTGTTTTTCCCTGGCCCACAGCAGATACTGTTTCCATAATAGCAGGTGGTGTTTTATAGGGCATCGTTTAAGCTCCTTTTTCTGTAATTACCATTTTTCTTGCTGGAGACGGCAATTTAGCCAGGTTTTTTGTTTTTCAGTTAACTCCCCGGTAATTTTCTCAATAGATTTGATATCTCCGCTGGCTAAAGCCGCATAGTCTTCAGCAGCTAGATCAAACTTGTTGAGGACTTGATCTGGATCTTCTGCCAACTGAGCCAGGATTTTATCGTCTTCTGCTGCCAATTCTAATACTTTTAGGATCTCTGCCTTATGTCTACATCTACTCTCCAGGTGGAACAAAAGCCGGAACCGGTGCCAACCCCCCATTATTAGTTTTTTACCAATGTACTTTTTTGGGTGCTCAACATCTCTCGTTTCAAATGCTTTATGTTGAGCAGCAGCTAGATTTATTTTTTTGAGTATCGTAGAGAGAACCTTTTCTAAGTCATCTGACATCTCATCCACTCGAGGGTTTTTTAATGCGCTCTCTTTAGGCATTTTTTGTCGCCTCCTCATGTGTTATTTTATGAGCCAGGAGTAAATACCGCTTTTATCTAGTAAACTATGTTTCGGTATTTAAAGTCAATAAACTAAGGCCAACTTGCAGATTTCTCTCGCAAAATGAGTCAATGGAACTCTTAAATTCATCAATATTGTGATATTTCTCACGAAACATCTTCTTTAGATACGAGCCGTAATGAATGATATATTAAGTATTTATATATCTCACGCTATCTAATTGAGAGTTTACTCACAAATTATTATAATACAAAAAATTCTTTTGTCAAGGGAGAGATATAAGGTGATATATGGTCAGAGGTATTATTTGAATGGCTTATGTCTCTGATTCAAAAACTGGGGGATGACAAGAGAAGACAGGATAAAATTTTTGTGTGAAGGTTAATTAAAAATGGCTCTAAAAATCGTGAGAATTTCCGACACCCTTATTCCATACCATGTTTGAATAAGTGAAGAATCTCTTTTCTTGTTACTGAAACAGGATTAGCCTCTATTGGCCCCTTCATTGCCGCAAAACTACTTTCAACCATTCCTTCCAGGTCCTTTTCGTCAACCCCGAGATTTTGGAGGGTCACATTGAGTTTAAGCTTTTTCAGAAGCCTCTCGACAGCATCCACGCTTTTGAAAGCTTCTTTCTTAGTAGAAGATATAATTCTTTCTCCGGCCATCTTAGCAATTTCACAGTGTTTTTCTATTACCTCCTCATCTCCTCTATCAATATTGAATCGCATGATTTGGGGAGTCAAGGCAGCAAGGACCAGGCCATGTTCGGCTTTGGGGTAGAAGGCACTTACCGCATGACTTAGAGCGTGGGGAAGGATTACTCTAGAGGTAGTTAAAGCCCATCCGGCAAGAATATCTGCCAGGGCCATTGCTTCTCTTGTCTTGATATTATTTCCTTCATTGTAGGCTTTAGGCAAATAATTGAAGACGAGCTGCATGGCTTTTAAGCAGTGGAGTCCAGTAAGTGAGTTACTTTCCTTGGAGACAAAACATTCCATTGCATGAGACAAGACGTCAAAACCTGTTCTTGCTGTCAGACTGGGAGGCATGGAGCATAATATGTCAAGGTCGGTCAGGGAAAGCCTGGGATATATAAAAGGACTCATTATTCCGGTTTTCTCTCTGGTTTTTTCATTAGTAACTACCGCAAACCTGTTTACATGACTGCCGGTTCCAGAAGTAGAGGTGATGGCAACAATAGGCAAGGTTTTCGCGGTTATCTCGCGCGTTTTGCCACCCGGTCCAGAGAATTCCCAAATGGACACTACCTCTTTTTCTGAGTGTCCTGCGACAATGGCAATGTTCTTTGCTGTATCCATTACCGAGCCTCCTCCTAGCGCTACAATCACATCACAGTCGCTGGCAAAAGCTTTTTCTGCTCCATAGTTGACTATCTCTACAGTTGGATTCGGGGCTACCCCAGAATAATGGACTATCTCTAGACCCTCCTTTTTCAGAGAGTCAACCGTTTTTTCCAGGAAGCCAAGTCTTTCCATACTCTTTGCCCCGGTGACCAAAAGAGCCCTCTTTCCTAATTTTTTTACCTCAATCCCCAGGTTTTTTAAGGTGTCTTCACCGAAAATCAGATTTGTTCTGGGAAGAGAATATTGATAGTGCTTCATAGTGCGAAACCTCCTGATAGACTTTCAATTCGTCCAGGACCTTCAACAGTAGATAATCCTGGAAAATTGTTTTTTTCTTTATTCGCGACTCACCCCTTGTCCTTAGGAAATCTTTTCTTTGGCTACTCTGACTTCCTTGAATGTGTTTTCCTATCCTCATTTTCCTTCTAATGGGAACAGCAATTGTGAAGGTGGCGTTTTTATTGGCAATTATTCTAACGCTCTTATTATCTCTCTGGAAAAGGCTGGAAGGTCTGCAGGGGTTCTGGAGGTAATCAGATTTCCATCTACAACCACCTCCTCATCAACCCAATTAGCACCAGCGTTCATGATGTCATCCTTTATAGCAGAGAAAGAAGTTGCCCTCTTTCCTTTAAGCACATCTGCTGATACTAAGACCCATCCACCGTGGCAAATTGCAGCAATAACCTTGCTCTGCTCAAAGAGTGTTTTCACGAAATTCAACGTAGCTTCGCACCTTCTGAGCCTATCTGGTGCCCAACCACCAGGCACTATTACAGCATCAAACTCATCTGGATTTGCCTTGTCGGCCCTGAGGTCTATTTGCACCGGATAACCGTGTTTGCTCTGCACCACATTCGCACTTTGCGAGGTTCCTACAACTTTGACCTCGGCGCCGGCTTCCTTCATCCTGTAATAGGGGTACCACACTTCTAAATCCTCGTAATCGTCTGCGGCTAAAACCGCAACCTTTTTTCCATTAAGTTGCATAGTTTCTCCTCCTTAGAGAAATTTTCTTACAGCATCATACGATTCAATTATGTGCGAAATTTGCCTTTGGTCAAGTCCGAATAAACATAGCGGGCCTACTATCTTTGAGGATAAACTAGCAAAATTTCACTATTTGTCAATTTATTTTAGATACAACAAATTCATTGGCCCCCTTGACAAAAAGATATTTTTATTTATAATACTATATGCATATTTAACCATATAATCATAGATAAAGAAGAGGTTATAATGGATAATAGAGTTTATGAAGCGCAGGCAGAGTATTTTAAGGCTCTATCTCACCCGGTGAGAATAAAAATCGTGCACTATCTCAAAGAAGGTGAAAAATGTGTATGTGAAATTGTACCTTATCTAAAAGAAGAGCAGTCCAATGTTTCCCGTCATCTTGCTGCCTTAAAAAGAGCTGGGATACTTTCTTCTCGAAAAGAGGGAGTAAGCGTTTATTACAGTATCAAAGACGAAAATGTATATAAGATATTAGATATTGCTCTTAGCTCTATGGAAAAGGCAGCAAGAGAAAAAGTTGCCATATTGAGCTAATTTTTTTTAAATAATAGTTGCATATTTGACCATTAAAACATAAAGGTGAAAATAATGTGGATATCTATTCTTCTGTCTGGAGTGCAGGCACTGCTTGAGTATCTATCTGCCCATGTTCTCGTCTGCCTCGTCCCTGCTTTCTTCATAGCAGGTGCTATAAGCAGTATGGTAGAATAAAGAAGGGGTAAAAAATGGCTTCTGGAAAAAAAGTACAGGAGAAAAAGCTTAGTATATTTGAAAAATACCTGACCGGATGGGTAGCTCTCTGTATTATTATGGGAATCCTTACAGGAAGAGTCTTTCCGTCTTTTTCTATTTGGCTGGATAGGATGAGCATAGCCCAGGTTTCCATTCCTATTGCTATCTGCCTTTTCTTCATGATGTATCCAATTATGGTTAAGATTGATTTTTCTCAAGTGATAAAAACAGGAAAGACCCCTAAGCCTGTATTCCTAACCTTATTTGTCAACTGGGCCATAAAACCTTTTTCCATGTTTCTTATTGCCTCTTTCTTTCTAGGAGTTGTATTTCGTCCTCTTATCCCGGGAACAGAGATTATCCGGGGACAGGAGGTGCCTTTATATCGCTCCTACATCTCAGGTGCTATTCTCTTAGGAATTGCTCCCTGTACAGCAATGGTTCTTATGTGGTCCTACCTTGCCCGGGGAAATGATGGACTTACCTTGATTATGGTGGCTATTAATTCTTTGACTATGCTATTTCTATATGCTCCTTTAGGTAGATTTTTATTAGGGGTTAATAAGATGCCCATCCCCTGGCAGACTATAGTTTTATCTGTTTTAGTCTATGTGGGCCTTCCTCTTTTAACTGGATACTCTTCTCGCAAGCAGATTATTAAGAAAAAAGGCATAAAGTGGTTCGAAGAAAAATTTGTCCATCAGCTCACTACGGTCTCCATTGTAGCTCTTCTTGCCACCTTGATTATTCTTTTCTCCCTTAAGGGTGAAGTCATCTTGAAGCAGCCCCAGAGCATCGGTCTTATTGCTATACCTCTATTCATTCAGACCTGCTTCATCTTTACCATAGGTTATGTTCTGGCAAAATTCTTAGGTCTTACCTATGAAAATGCAGCTCCTGCGGCTATGATTGGGGCCTCCAACCATTTCGAAGTAGCAATTGCCACTTCCGCTGTACTTTTTGGCCTTGCCTCAGGCTCATCTCTGGCTACAGTAGTAGGAGTTTTAGTTGAAGTTCCCATAATGCTTATGCTGGTCAAGATATGCCTTGCAACCAGGAATTGGTTCAAGAGACAAGAAGGATAACTCTTTTACCATTCATTTCTGGATGAAATACTCTTGCTTATAGAACAGTTAATTGATATCTCAGAGAATAAGCCAGCTTTACCAAAAGCTAAACAAGAGTATGAAATCGCCAAATCACTTATCGCCGAAGGGAAAAGAAGTGAATCGGCGAGGTACGCTGTCAAGGCCTATGATATCCTGTATTTCTAGGATTTCGAATCGAACAAGAGGAGTGTGGGCTGGAGCAGCTAACAAAGGGCTGTACCGAGAAAGTAGAGTTCGGTATCAACAAGAGACCGCACTGTTGATGTAAGGTCAGCGAGAATATAGACAACTAAGCAAAAGTTGACCCAATCCAATCACCAACATAATGCGTTATAACTATAACTACCAATGCAATAATCAAGTGTTCTGTAATCACCCGCCAGGGCTTTGCTCTTTGTCCCCTGGCAACATAAAAACTAAAAATAGCCAGTACAGATAACCCCCAAATCACACTTACAACAACCGCTGTGGAAAGTTGAAGCAATAAAAGGGGAACAATGAATGTCAATGCAATGGCAAGTTTAGAAAAAAAGGTGGAAATTGCTGATTGCCAAATCTCTGTTGCGCTATGCTTATTTTCTGATTCCTCAGAGAAATGAATGCCAAATGCATCTGAAAAAGCATCTGCTATTGCTATTGTCAATATGCCGCCAATAACTACAAGTTTTGAGCCAGTGCTAGAATGTAAACCAACCATCAGTCCAAGCGTTGTGATTATTCCCGAAGTCAAACCAAAGCTCAATCCCGTCTTTATTGAATGTTTCATCTCTATTTTTCCATTACTTATTTAAACTTCCGACATATCTTTTACAAATAAGTTTAAATAAAGTTTAATGTTTGTCAAACAACTACATCCTCACCACAGAAGAAGTATGACATAATTACTTGAGACTTTTGAGATTGCTGAAAAAGTACAATTTCGTCATTGCGAACGGAGTGAAGCAATCTCTTGTTGACAGTGTGAAGTCTGTTCTGAACCCGTCTTGAGATTTTTTTATGAATGAGTTTAAATAAAATTGAGTGTTTGTCAAACTACATCTTGACCATGACTCATCCTCACCACAAAAAGTATGACATAATTACTTGAGACTTTTTGACACTTGATGAACTAGAAATTATATGGTCTACCGAAGGACATTTTCTGAAGAAGCCTTATAGGAGCAACCTTAACGAAGCTTCGAGTTGAGGAAAAAGAAAAATATACTGTTTGAGGAGCAAAGCGACGAGTTTATATTTTTCCCGAAACGAGAAGCTGAGCAGAAATAATAAAAAGCTACTATACAGCGACGGAAGAAATTGTCCTGAGGTATTTCCTTGACAACTGTAAATTTTTACAGTATAATTATGTTGACTGTGACAAAGGTAAAGAATATGAAAAACTCAGTACTTACAAAACGTCAGCAACAGATATTTGAGTTCATTATATCAAGCATAGACAAATTTGGATACCCTCCATCTATTCCAGAAATTCAAAAAGAATTCTCTTTTAAATCTCCCAATGCTGTTCAAGATCACCTCGGGGCACTGGAACGAAAAGGTTATATTTCTCGTCGCCCTCATAAATCAAGGGGTATTGAGGTATTAGTTCACACGGTAGAAAAGGAAAATAACAACAACAATGCTACTACAATACCAATAGTAGGAATGGTAGCGGCAGGTGCTCCTATTTTTGCCCAGGAGAATATTGAGGGGATGCTTACAGTCGATAAATATCTGGCAAAAAGTCCTAACGGTGTTTTTGCTTTGAGGATTGAAGGTAATAGTATGGTCAATGCTGGTATATTGGATGGAGATTATGTAATAGTTCACCAACAGCGGGATGCAGAAGAAGGAGACATAATAGTTGCATTCATTGAAGATGAAGCAACAGTTAAGAAATTCTATAAAGACAAAAGTTCCAAGAGAGTAATTCTGCAGCCAGCCAATGACAACATGAAACCGATATACGTTGACCCATCTTATGACAAATTTATGATAGTAGGAAAGGTGAAAGGCGTTGTTAGAAAGATGTAGGAGACCTTAATATGCAGACTCTAACTCAAAGAATCAAGGATATTCCTGGGGTGGATAGAGCACGTGAAAAAATGAAATTGGGTGGTCTTGAAAGTCTAAACAATAAAAAGACAATAGGCTATTACGAGAAATGAAGAAGGGAAATGACTTACGAGCAATACTGATAGGAATATCAAAAAATAATTCTAGTTCTGTTTTGAAAGATATTATTAGAACTGCTTCCTATGGTCAAATGGGAATAAATTCTAGTAGATATATAGGATTACAAAAAGAAAGACGCGTTACTAGAATTAAAGAAATTATTTAAAGATAAAGGGTCGAGAGCGATTAAAAGGTATGCTGGTCTATAAAGAATTATTCCGAAAGCCGTAAATCCTGATGGCCAGAAGAATAAAGCAGAAAAGAAAATTGATAATATGAAAAGCCTGAAAGCAGAAATAAAAGATAGCTTGTCAAGCTATGTAGGAGAGCTAACAGAAAGATATATTCAAAATAGTGATTTAAAAGAGAGAAAATCAAGAGGGCAAATTTTCACTCCTAAACAAGTAAGTTCATTTATGGCAGATTTGTTTGATATCAACAAGCAAAATATTGAACTTTTGGATCCTGGTGCTGGTGTAGGAACATTAAGTGTAGCGTTTTGCAGTCGTATACTGAACTTTGATAAGAAAGTCTCTTTATCGATAGATGCTTATGAAAATGATCCCAACCTATTACCTTTATTGGAGGGAGTTCTTAAGAAATGTAAATTAGAACTAGAAAAGAAAGGGCATAAGGTTAGGTATAGAATTCTTGAGGAAGATTTTATTTTAAGAAATTCAAAATATTCTGATGGATACAACCTGCCAATTTTTAGAGATAAGTGTGAACTATATGATTTCGTAATTTCTAATCCTCCCTATTATAAATTAAATAGAAATTCGCCTCAGTCTATAACGATGAAGGAGTTGATCTCTGGGCAACCAAATATTTATGCTTTGTTCATGGCTATATCAGCAAGCATGTTAAAACCAGGTGGAGAAATGGTGTTTATTACTCCGAGGAGTTTTTGTTCTGGATTATACTACAAAAAATTTAGAGAGTGATTTTTGAATAAGGTCCAGATAACAAATATTCATATTTTTGAATCTAGGAAAGATATTTTTGATGAAGATGATATCCTTCAAGAAAATATAATTATGAAGGTTAGAAAACCGATACAGAAAATAGAAAAGAATAAAGAGATAATTATCAGCACAAGCAAGGATAAACTGTTTAGTAGCTTAAGGGGAGTTGAGGCCGAATATAAAGATGTTATGTATCGCAAAAATGGAGATATTCTCATAAGAATACCCACTTCATCCCTTGATATTAACATCCAATCTATTGTAGAAGCCTGGCCATATACATTGAGAGAGATAGGACTGGAGATTTCTACCGGACCCGTCGTTGCTTTTCGTGCCAAGAAATACTTGTTGCCTAAATTTATGAATGAGAAGAAAACAGCTCCTCTATTGTGGATGCATAACATTCAAGATATGAAAGTCTTATGGCCCTTTGAAAAAAATAATAAGAAGTTAGCTATTCAGATATGTGATAAAATAATGCCGATCATATTACCTGTAAAGAATTATGTATTAGTAAAGCGATTTAGTTCAAAGGAGCAAAAACGCAGATTATGTGCAGGCGTGCTATTGAAATCTGAGTTTAGTTATGAGAACGTAGGCATTGAGAATCACATAAATTACATTTATAGAATCAAGGGCACGTTATGTGTTTATGAAGCTTATGGTATTGCAGCAATATTAAATACATCCATTATTGACAACTTCTTTCGTTCACTTAATGGCAGTACTCAAGTAAATGCTGGAGATATTAGAATCTTACCTTTGCCTTCACTTGAGAATATTAACAGGATAGGAAAATTGGTTAAACAAACCCATCCGAAGATAGGATATGAATTAGATAATATAGTGGCTAGTGTACTGGGTATTGAGTATACCTCCGTTCGTCCCTCGCTAGGGCTCGGGCTCACTCCACGCTCGCCAGGCCGCTCGCTGGGTGGTAATCAGTAGTTCGATTCGGCTTTGCGTGTTTTGGTAGGTCTGAACGCTAGCAAATCCACCAAAACACTTTGCCTCCTCAACCTCGCAAAAATTCTCTAGAATTCTTTTTTATTTTATATTGGCGGCGGCGAAAGATTTATAAAAGGTGTTTTTGCTCGGTCTCGTCCGCTCCCGATGCGAAGCATCGGGAAAAGCCGAATCTTTCCCGCCCACCCAGCAGTCACAGTCGGGCGGCTTCAGTCAGCTCCACTGTCTTCCGCAGCGCCCTTTGTGGGCCTGCTTGCCCCAAGGGAAAACTGACTTGATCCTATAGGAAAGTATTAAAAATAGAACTCCTGTTTTCCTTTATTGAACTGGACATGATTTCCCTAATACTATATACTTATTAACAAGTGTATAGAAAGAGGGCATATTTTATGGTTTCTATAGATAGCAAATTTATAAATTTTCTCAAGAAAAAAGGAGGTCTGGCTAGTTATGCGGAGATCATTGACGCTGGTTTCCATAAAGCTATCCTAAAGGCCGTCCTGAATTCTGGTCAAATTCAGAAAATAGATCGCGGACTGTATAGGCTATCAGATGGTTCCACTCTTTCAAGTCCAGATCTTGTTGCTGTTTCGATTAAAATCCCAAAAGGGATAGTATGTCTTCTTTCTGCTCTTGCCTTTCATGAAGCAACAAACGAAATTCCTCATTATGTGGATATAGCCATTCCACGTGGAGCACATGCCAATAAAATGAAATATCCCCCAGTAAGATTTTATCGCTTTGCATCTAATACATGGAAAGCCGGAATTGAAGAACATGAAATCGAAGACCATAAGATTAAAGTTTATAATCTTGCTAAAACGATTGCCGATTGTTTTAAATTTCGAAATAGAATAGGCGCGGATGTAGCTAGAGATGCTCTTAAAGTTGCTGTTACTGAAAAAGATATAAAACCAAAAGAGATCATGCAGTATGCTAAGATTTGTCGTGTTGATAGTATTGTAAAGCCTATATTGGAAGCTATGATATGAAAAAGGATATTAAGAATATAGAATCCTCTGTTCGTGCCCGACTTCAAAATGAAGCGAGAGCAGGCAATTATAAGGAACAGGGGGAATGATGTCAAAAAGAGGAAAGAATCTAAAAGAAATATCCACGGCAAAGGTTGTTCTGTATAGGAATAAGTTTGAGGTCAGGCTGGAGAAGGAAACAGTGTGGTTGAGTCTTAATGAGATGGCTGGTCTGTTTGAGCGGGATAAATCTGTCATCTCTCGTCATTTACATAACATATTTGAAACCAAGGAGTTAGGCAGAAAATCAGTTGTTGCAAATTTTGCAACAACTGCCGCAGACGGGAAAACCTATAAGGTTAAATATTTTAATCTGGACGCGATTATTTCTGTTGGCTATCGGGTGAATTCGAAACGAGGAACGCATTTTCGCATTTGGGCGACAAGTGTTCTGCGAAAACATCTGGTGGAAGGTTACACAATCAATAAAAAGAGGCTTCAGGCGCAGGCTAATCGGATTCAGAAACTAAGAGAGACTGTCAGCCTTTTGGGGAATGTAGCGCGGATGGAAGGTGTAACGCAGGAGACAAAAGGTATTATTCAGATAATACAGGAATATTCCCGCGCGTTGGAAATTCTTGATGACTTTGACCAACAACGACTTTCTATCCCTAAAGGGACGGAAAAGGCCAAGTTTGAACTTACCTATAAGGAAGCCCGCATGATTATTGATACTATGAGACAAAGATTCAAGGATTCCCCGCTTGTCGGTCAAGAAAAAGATAAGAGTTTTAAAGGCTCCATGGCCGCAATTTATCAGACATTCAAGGGGAAAAATGTTTATCCAACAGTTGAAGAAAAGGCAGCGCATCTATTGTATTTTGTGACCAAGAACCATAGTTTTGTAGATGGCAATAAGCGGATTGCCGCGGCAATTTTTATCTGTTTTTTGCAGAGAAACGGTATCCTTTTGCGTAATGATGGTGCACCTCGTATAGATGAAAATGCCCTTGTGGCATTAACTCTTATGATCGCAGCCAGCAAGCCTCAGGATAAAGATGTTATGATTAAGGTCATTTTAAATTTGTTGGTGTAACTGCGGTAGCGGGGAAAATTCTTAAAAGGATTTAAAGGGGGCAAAGAATTCAAGAGAAAGAATCTTTTCGTGGACGATTTTGATGTTTTTACGTCTTGCCTTTGGCAAGCCACTGTCATAAGTCCCTACTTATGACTAAAAAGCAGATGAAGAAAATCCCCCGCCCACCCGCAGTCACTTTGTGACTCCCCCCCTTTCAAGTGGTGTGAGATGAAAGAATTAAATGAATTGTCCAAGGAAATATTAGATGAATTGGTACTGGTTGATAAGCCGCTTTTAGTTTTAGCTGGTCCAGGGATGGGAAAGACGTATGCACTAGCGTACAAAATAAAGTATCTAGTGGACCAAAAGAAAGTAGACCCTAAGGAGATTGAGGGTGACACTTGCCGAATGAAGTACTTAAGAAATTATCTTGGGGATAAAACCTATATATCTTGCGGTAAATGTGATACTTGCTTAAGTAAAAAAGTATTTTGGAAGAATTCTCCGGAGCTTGAGCTTGAAGTGAAAAAGTTTTATGATGATTATTTTCCGGCATTGAAAATCACTAGCGAGAAACTCAAATTAATTAATGGCGTTGCCGCGTCATATTATGGATTTTCAAGTATTGGCACAGTTATACATAAATGTAAATATGAGGGAGGCGGTTATTTTCCCGATTCTTTAGTGAAACAGGCATTAAGAGCTTACAGGAAATGCTTTCAAGATATTAAGTTCGATCTTATTGTTTTTGTTCCACCTACGGAGTCAAAAGATTTGGTAGGAAATTTTGCCGAAAGAATATCTCTAGTTCTCAAAATTCCGATTTCTTATAATCTACATAAGGCAAAAGAGACCAAACCGCAGAAGGTGTTTCAAAATTCTTGGAACAAAAAAGAAAATGTAGATGGGGCGTTTGATTACAAAAATCCTGAAGAAATAGAAGGTAAGAATATTTTATTGATAGATGATATTTTTGATAGTGGTGCTACCATTAAAGAAATCGCTAAGACCTTAGCTCAATATAAGATAAATCTTTTGGCCCCCTTGGTAATCGCAAAAACTATCGGAAATATGGGGGATACTGCTAGTGTTTTGTCTTTGGATACTCCGCGTGAGAACGCTCCTGACGAAACTACCATACAGCAAGACAAGGCTACTAAGGTACGAATCTATACTGTTGAAGATAAACGGAAGCAAGATGCTAATGCCTACAAGCCCTGGACAGATGAAGATGATAAAAAGTTAATAGAATTACATAATGCAGGAATGAATGCAAAGGATCTATCGGAATGCTTCAAAAGGAATAAAGGGGCCATTAGATCAAGGCTTAAAAAATTGACATAATTCAACACAATTGATGAGGTCTAGTATGAATGAGTATACATATATAGTTGCATTGGCGCATCTCCCAAAGTGGAAGATTGAAAAAATAAATTCGCTCATTATTAAAATTCTGCAAGAGCAAAAACTTACATTTGCAGAGTTTTTTGATTCGGATGAAAAAACACTTATGAAGACATGCTGTCTAAGCAAACGAGAACTTGAAGATCTTGCAAGCGCTAAAAAGGAATTACCGAACTATGCTTATTTAGTCGATATGCTATTGAACCAAGGATATGAGATTATACCTATTTATTCCAAGGAATATCCTAAAACTTTGAAAGATAACTTGAGAGCGAAATATTCACCGCTTTTACTTTATATCAAAGGTAATAAAGAAATATTTCATAAAGAAAAAGTGGCGACTGTTGGATCAAGGAATGTGAGTGATAAAGGTATAGAATTTACTAAAAAAATAACGAAAAAATTAGTCGAGCAGGGAAACGTCGTTGTAAGTGGTTTTGCAAAAGGTGTTGATAGAATATCATTAGAGATTGCACTGGAAAATGAAGGTCAAAGTATCGTTGTGCTTCCACAAGGAATCCTTACTTTTTCCAGTGGGTTTAAAAAACATTACCAAAGAATTGTTCGTGGAGATATTCTCGTGATAAGCACTTTTCATCCCAAATTACAATGGAGTGTTGGATCAGCAATGAGGCGAAATAGGTATATCTATGGTCTAGCAAACGATATTTATGTGGCAGAGTCTGACTTTAAGGGTGGTACATGGTCGGGGGTCATCGATGGCTTGAAGAAAATAAGACAATTTAAAATGGAAAACTATCGAAAAATTTATGTTAGACATGCTGATGAGAATGAAAAATGCGCCAATAACACATTGATTAAACAAGGAGCAATTGGCATAAACGAAAAATTAGAAATAGTAAAGAACGATAAGCCAAAAGAACAGCAGCAAACACTTTTCGATTTTAATTAAGAGGTATAGATATGATGATTATTGTTGCTCAGTGCAGGCACAAACCAAAAATTGACGAAGAAGATATTGGAGAAGAATGGCTATTATTTCACCACGGGAGTTTGTCACAACACCAATATGGAATGGCTAAGACAGTGGCTTTTTGAAAAGGCGCAAATCTTAGCTGCAGTTGGTTTGGAAGCAAATATCTTTGAACTTCCCGCACCTGCAAAAAGTACAGGGACAAAAACCTCAGTTCTATTCTTGCAAAAATGGGGAAAAGGGCAAGAACTTTTGGAAAATTATCCCATATTCATGGCAGTTTCCAAGAAATGTGGAAAAGATAGCAGCGGTGAGTACATTTATCTTGACTCCCATTCGACAGTGAATGGTAAATATTTGCCTTTCCATAAGAAGTCACCCCTGATGAATAAAGGCTTTCCACAATTTCACCCCTCCAAAATAGCCCAAATGGCCTGGTAAACACATTGCCAGGA
>Ga0315547_1000119_pt1 | contig 89020 bp, 62 predicted proteins | sample SalMarSW160240MG_2_FD_202542 | JGI IMG/M metagenome (GOLD analysis project Ga0315547, IMG submission 202542) | Salt marsh sediment microbial communities from the Plum Island Ecosystem LTER, Massachusetts, United States - Salt Marsh Sediment SW1601-240 ...
GCTATCGGTTGAATCGAACCAACGATTAAAAAATTCCGGGATACATTTTGATGCGAGCTGGTTTGGGGAGTTCTGAAGGAAAGCAATACCAACCTCTTCTTCCGGACAAAAAGCTATCTCAGCCCTGCAGCCGGTCACATACCCTCCATGGTAAATAATTTTCCGTCCTTTATAGAAATAAATCCGCCATCCAAGACCGTAATACTTAGAGTCAATAGGGTCCCAGTTTTTAATGTATCTCCATTTCAGAGGAGATTGTACTACAGGAGTAGTAATCCTATTCAGGATATTGGAATCCAATACTTCCGGATTGTTACCCAACAATGCCAATAACCATTTGCTCATGTCCGAAATGCTTGCATTTATTCCGGCAGCAGGTTTCAGATTGTAATACCCTGTATTGGCAGGCAAAGTTATAGCTGTATTGGCATGATAATAATGTGGATAAGCTATATTGCTCTTTTTTCTGGTAAATATTGTTGGATTTGCAGAAGCATTACGCATTTTTAATGGCCGGAAAATTTTTTTTCTTAAAAGAATATCATAAGGCAATCCCGATTTAGTATGAGCAACACTATCAAACAAACTAAAAATGACATTTTGATAGCTGTAAAGTTGACCAGGTCTGGCTGAAATATCTACTTCAGGCAATTGATGCAATACTATAGGATAGGAAACTCCGTCTTCAATCAAATTGTCGAATGCATGTGGAACCAGGCCTGTTGTGTGACTCAACAGATTCATAATGGTCAGCTCGTAGGTGTTTATTGAATCTTTAAGTCTGAAATCAGGGATTATATCTTTTATTTTCTCATCCAGGAATAATACGCTGTCTTCTTCTAATATAGATGCCAAGACACCTGCAAATCCTTTTGATACCGATGCGAGCCGGAAAACAGTATGTTTGTTTATTGAATCCGTAGTGCCTGTTTTTTTAACTCCATAAGTTTCGGAAATAAGGACTCGGTTATTGTATACGATAGTTAAAGCTGCTCCAACCGTATTTGTACTGTCTAATTCGGATTGAATGAAGATCAGATAATCAGTAACAGTTGATGGTAAGGAGACCGTATCGGGGTCTGTTTCATTGAAAAATTTTGCGGTCTGTTGTTTAAAAGGTACGATTTTTAGTACTATAAGAATAGATATAACTAATAATAAACTGAAAAGGAGAATCTTCTTTTTTTGCATCAACTTGTATCTATTTTTGACTATGTCTGATGATCTGTCAAAAGTAATAAGCTATTTTTATTCATACCAATTTTAACCAGCCCTAATGAACTTAGTCGAAATCTGTTCATTCAAATTATTAATGAATAAAACAGGCTAATGAAGCATTTAATCAACGGTTATTATTGGTATTGTATTGCCATCGTCAATGTATTAAATTCAATTAATTATGCTCAAGAATTTTACTGATTGCAATGAACCAATGAAAATATGAACGCAAAAGCATGTTATATAGAGCTATTTCATACCGGTAAATTGAGAAAGCGTATTACGGCAATTGAGAAACTGGTTACAAATTGTACTCTTTGTCCGCACAATTGCGGTATTGATCGGAGAAATAGCACAGGAAATTGTTTTAGTCCCCTTGAGCCTGTTGTTTCATCTGCCGCACCTCATTTTGGTGAAGAACCTCCATTGGTGGGGTATTATGGTAGCGGCACAATTTTCTTTACGAACTGTAATATGAGTTGTATCTATTGTCAGAATTACGATATTTCTCAATTGCACCTGGGCCAAAACATAACTTATGAGGCTCTTGCAGATCTGATGATAAATCTACAGGAGAGAGGATGTCATAATATTAATCTGGTGAGTCCCACACACCAGGTTTATGCCATTCTAAAAGCATTAGAACTGGCTGTTGATAAAGGATTGGAATTACCTTTGGTATACAATTCCGGAGGATATGATTCCATCAATACACTGAAATTCCTGGATGGGATCATTGATATCTATATGCCTGATTTTAAATACATTAATAGTGATACCGGGAAACGACTGAGTCATGTAAATGACTATCCGGATGTTGCCATGTTGGCCATAGAAGAAATGCACAGGCAGGTTGGCGATCTGCTGATCGATGAAAAGGGTATAGCCTGTCACGGACTGATTGTCAGACACCTTATCCTTCCGGGTTATCTCGATGAATCGATAAAAATCATTGATTTTATTGCATCTGTATCAAAAGGGATATACCTGAATTTAATGGATCAATACCGGCCGGCATACAGATCAGATAGTGATCCGAAGTTGACTGTCCGGTTAAATTCATCTGATTATGATAAAATATATGCTTATGCTGTCAAAAAGGGAATCCGGTTAGCAGAATAACTGAGATGAATTTGTAATCTTTACAGACTGTTCGTAACTTGATACAAAGCATTTATAGAAGCGTTTAATAAAATACAATGCTTATATGAGCAACACAAATTACGAATTACGTACTTCCCGGAATCTGGGATTGATTGATGAAACAGCACAGGAAAAACTCAAAAAATCCAAAGTTGCGATATGCGGACTTGGTGGTATTGGCAGTCCTGTTGCAGAAAACCTCGTTCGCATGGGAATAGGAAACTTTTCAATATTGGATCATGGCACTTTTGAACCAACAAACTCTAACCGGCAGATATATTCTTATACCGATACTGACGGCAGATCGAAAACAGAAGTTACTGAGGAGTATTTGCGGAAAATCAATCCGGATATTTGTGTTGAAAAATTCACAGAATTAACCTTGGAGAAGGTTGATTTGTTTTTGAATGGAGCAGATGTTGTCATTCTGGCTGTCGATGCACTCATCCCCATTCTCATTCTCTCAAGGGCAGCAAGATCAAAAAAAATACCACTTGTCGAATCGTGGGCTCTGGCTTTTGGCAATGTACGTGTATTTACTGAGAATACGCCTTCACTTGAAGAGGTATATTGCTATCCAACAATTGGTAGAGAAATTGAAGATATTTCATCTGAAGAACAAGCTGGCTTGCTTAAGAAATCGATTTTTGATGTGGTTGCTTCTTTTGATGGCATCATGGAACACTATCCTGAACGTGCGGTAAGGAAGATGGAGGAAGAAAATGTAGAAACCACCCTGGCTCCCTTAGTTTGGTTGTCATGCGCCATGATGGCTGTTGAAACCTACAAAATATTACTTGGAAAGAAAGAGCTGGCTCTTGCACCATCATTCCGGGTATTTGATCCGTTTAGATTCAGGTGTTTTAAAGCTTGAATTATTGTATTAGAGACTTATTGGAAAAATTTTCTGATAATCATATCGGTTTTCTTTTCAGCTTCCCGATCAATTTTCATTCTCTCGGGCTTTTCTTCAAACCATGTAATGGATTCACGCATCCCATCTTCAAAGGTTACTTGCGCATTCCATCCCGGAACAATAGATTTGATCTTGGCATTATCAAAAACCATAGAGCGTGCCTTATCCCCTAAGAGGGCGGCACCCCATTCGGATTCCAGCCTGTTTATAAAATCTGAAGGAATGTGTATGAGCTTTGGTTCTTTGCCAACAATTTTACCAATGATCCGGTAGATCTGATCCCATGTGTGTACCTCGTCTGATGTAATATGAAAATGGTTATTCATTGCTTTTTCTTTTCCAAAAAGACCGACAAAAGCTTTTGCAAAGTCTGTGTTATGAGTCATTACCCACAAAGATTCTCCGTCGCCGTGAGAAAGAATTGGCAGACCTTTTCGAATACGATATACAGGATTGTAAGTATTTGCAGTGAAAGCGACAGGAATCCATGTTTTCCCGTAAGTATAGGAAGGACGAACAATGGTATAGGGTAATTTATCCTGTAATGACAATTTGTTTTCGCAGGCAATTTTATCCTGTGAATACTTCCAGAACGGATTGCTCAAAGGACATTCCTCGGTGATGATATAATGATCTGGAGGTTTTTTGTATACCGTGGCAGATGATATAAAAATATACTGTTTGGTTTTCCCGGTAAAAAATTCAATATCGTTTTGCATTTGTTCGGGAGTGAAGCAGATGAAATTGGCAACAACATCAAAAGGAGCATGTTTTTCAATTGTCTTTCTGTCAGCTGCAATATTGATATCGCCCAGCAGGGTTAAAACTCCTTCGGAGTTTGTCAATTCCGATCTTCCCCTGTTGAAATGGTACAATTCGTGTTCCTGTCTGATAGCTTCTGCAGTGCAGGCAGAGGAAATGTTGCCGGTACCACCGATAAAAAGAACTTTCATTGTATTTATAATTTATGGTTAAATGTATCAGAAAAAGCAAACACTTTTCGAACTGATATTCAGGAAACCAGTTTCTGCGTTATGATTTACGTGTTAATATAGTGAATCGTGTCTTAATTCATGATCGATTACTTACAAATGTTTTCTATATTCACATCTTTTTTTGTATTTGCATAGTAAAATGGACAAGACATGATAAATATCTGTCAAAAAAATGGAACGAAACTTGTGATAAGACGTATTTATAGGTATTAAATAGTTTTTTAGTTATATCAATAATTCTGGGAGGGGAAAGGTGATACAAATCAACTACTTCACAAAATTGCTTGTAGCAATAATCTTATTTATCGCGATTCAATTTGACTTATCCGGACAGATAAACTTTCCGAATCAGTCAACCTATTCTTATCTTAAAGGAAGTGAGGCTTCCGGATTGGCAGGCAACTGGATGGATCCGGGCTTCAATGATGCTTCCTGGGCAACAGGGAATGCACCTTTTCGTTACGGTGACGGTACCGGAGGAACCGAAATTGCCGATATGGAAAATAATTATTCAACCCTTTATTTGCGGTCTTCCTTCAATGCAGTGAGTGTGGTAAACATAAATGAAATAACTTTCACTGTTGATTATGATGACGGATTTGTTATCTGGATCAATGGTGAAATCGTATTGAGCATGTATGCTCCTGCTGTTCTTTCATACGATGCATTTGCAACTGAGCTGCATGAATCCGGAACTCCTGAGACTTTTGTGGTAAATGCGTATGATGTTGATCTTGTTGAAGGTGTTAATACTATTGCAGTCCAGGGTTTTAATGAAAATCTGGCAAGTACCGATTTCTATTTTGATATGACTATTCAGGCAACTCCGGATGTTCCCCGGCTAATTGATACCATAGGAATTGGATTTAACCATAATTCCGGATTTTATTCGTCTCCCTTCAATCTCACTATTACTTCCCCCGATCCCCAGGCCGATATCATTTACACTCTTGACGGAAGCAATCCGGAAAATTCGGTAACAAGTTATACGGTTTCCTCTCCGGCAACAGTTTTCATTGATCCTGCCAGTACAACAGGAAGAGGTACAACACCTGGCGTAGTGCTGCGCGCAAGTCTTACAAAAAATGGGTACAAACCTTCCTATCCGGCAGGAAGAACATTTATTTATATCAGCAATGTTTTAAATCAGACTTACCCCGGTGGTGACTGGCCAAACAGTAACATTAACGGTCAGATCATCGATTATGATATGGCATCGGATGTTCTTAACGATTCCCGTTACAGCAACCTGGTTGATGATGCTCTTCTTGATATACCAACGATCTCAGTCATTACGGATAATAAGAATTTGTTTGATCCTTCTACCGGCATTTATGTTAATGCCGACGGTCATGGTGAGGAATGGGAAAGGGAATGTACTGTTGAATTGATCTATCCGGATGGCTCGGAAGGCTTTAATGTAAATGCAGGTTTGCGTATACGAGGAGGTTGGAGTCGACATCCTGATTTTCCAAAGCATGCATTCAGATTGTTTTTCCGCTCGGAATACGGAGACCCCAAGCTGGAATATCCTTTATTCGATGATGAAGGAGTATCGGAATTTGATAAGATTGATTTGCGAACATCACAGAATTACGCATGGAGTGTTGGTGACAGCAGAAATACCATGGTCAGGGAAGTATTTTCAAGAGATTTACAGAGGGATATGGGGCAACCATACACGCGCAGCAGGTATTATCATTTGTATCTGAATGGCATGTACTGGGGACTTTTCCAGACACAGGAGCGGTCTGAAGCTCGCTATGCTTCCGATTATTTAGGTGACAGTAAGGAAGATTATGATGTGGTAAAGGTGAATACAGAGGACTGGTCATACAGGATAGAGGCAACAGACGGTGTATTAACTACCTGGCAAAATATATATACACTGGTAAAACAAGGTTTTGAAGATAACTCGAGGTATTTTTTTCTTGAAGGAAAAAATGAAAACGGAGTTCCTGTATCCGGCAGACAAATCCTGGTTGATATTGACAACCTGATCGATTATATGCTGACCATATTTTATACGGGGAATTTTGATGCACCTACTTCTTCCTTCGGGCAAAATAATGGCCCCAATAATTTTTATGCAATATTTAACCGGTCTGATAAAAAAGAGGGATTTGTATTTTTTAACCATGATGCGGAGCATGCTCTGTTTGTTAATGTCGCCTGGCCGGGAGTGGGTATAAACGAAGATAGGGTAAATATCGGAACACGAACGGATGAATATCAGATGCAGGTAAGCAGTTTTAGCGGATTTCACCCGCAATGGTTGCATTTTAAACTTTGCGACAATGAAGAATACAGGCTGCGTTTTGCTGACAGAGCTGCAATGTATCTGACAGGGAATGGTGCTATGACACCTACAATTAGTTTAAACCGTTTCAATAGCAGAGTAATGGAGATTCAAACTGCAATCATTGCCGAATCAGCCAGATGGGGGGATGCCAAAACAGGTAGTTCATATACAAAGGATGATCATTGGCTGCCTGAGATCAACAGGGTTAGGACCGGATTTTTCCCTGTCAGAACAGATATAGTGATCAATCAATTGAAAGAGGCGGATTTGTTCACCAATTTGTTTGCTCCTAAAATTTATGTTTCCGGCAATCCTGTTTATGAAAAGGATTACCATATAACATCAAACCTGGAAATCACAATTGATAATCCCAATTCAGGAGGTACGATCTATTATACACTTGATGGGAATGATCCTCGCCTGGTGGGTGGTGAAGTGTATTCTTCTGCAGTTGATGGCGGAAATGAAACGTCAATTCAAATTCATGCTTCAGCAATTGTGAAGACCAGGGTGCTCAATAATGGCAACTGGAGCGCAATACGTCATATCAATTTATTTTCGGATGCGGATGATTTTTCTTATCTGAAAGTTACTGAACTGCATTATCATCCTATGGATATTATCATCAATACGGATACAATATCGGGAAAAGACCTTGAATACATCGAGTTCAAAAATACCGGCGGAACATCGCTCAATTTGTCTGGTTTTGTTCTTGATTCTTCAGTATATTATGAATTCCCACAAAACACAATACTTCCGCCTCAGGGTTTTTATGTAATAGCATCCAGACCTTCCCTGTTCTATTTCTGTCATGGTAAGGTAGCGAGTGGAAATTTCAGTGGCAATTTTTCAAACAGTGGTGAAGAAGTGCTGTTGAATGATTCAGAGGGGAATGAGATCATTCACTTTATATACGATGATCATGATCCATGGCCTGAAGAACCGGACGGTGACGGTCCGTCTATGGTCTCAATTGAGATCAATCCGACAGGCAATCCTGCTTCACCATATTACTGGCGTGCATCCTACAGAAATGGTTCTCCTTTTAAGGACGATGATTTCTATCTCGGCATGGAAGATCCGGAACCGGAAAAAGCAATGATTGATCATATATTGGTGTATCCGAATCCAACGCAGGGTGAACTGACTGTCATCAGATCTTCCTCTGAATTATCAGGAAAGATGAGAGTGAAAATATTCAGTTTGCGCGGCGTATTGTTATGGTATATTACTTCTTCAGAAAGTGAATTGAATATGAATCTTCAGGATCTGAATCTTGAATCGGGAATCTATATTTTACAGGTTCAGCTTCAGGATGAACTAACCACCAAGAGAATAGTATATCATCCTTAACATATTGAGATAGATAAATCCGGCTTTCATTTGAAAGCCGGATTTATTAAGACCTGTTATTTTTACAGAAGCATATTTACCTATTATGAACGGACCGGGATTAACGATTCAAAAATAACCAATCCAAGTAGTCTCAATTTTTTCAAGAATGCCTTTTATATGGCATAAAAATAGATCGAACTCAATTGTACGAGGATTTGATTTTTTCCTAATTTTATACTGTGGAGTAAGGATATTATGTTGTTTATCTATTAATAATTAGAAGATAATCTAAAACCCATTATATAATGTTTAAGAAATATCTAACTTTTTACTGTTTTTAATTCTATTTTACCAAAAGCAGCTGCAATTTCTGAAAAAGAACTCCAAAAACTCCCATATATTTTTTTTGTTCTTGATAAGCAAAGCATATCAACCAGAGCATCTTGTATTCCACGTGTATTATTGCGACTAATTTCTTTATCTTCCTGCATTATAATATTGTCTGGAAATAATTTTTTCAGTTTGGTTTCAACATCAAAAGAATCTGAAGCAAGAAAAAACATAGTATCAGAATTCATCTCTAATTCCTTTCTTATATAAGATATGAACAATTCCAGAGGACTATTTTCAATCGATAATCTGTTATCAGTTCTGCGTATATGTATACCAACGGTGTATTTTGAAAAATTCTTAGTGATTGTTTTTAACCGGTTCTCAATTTCAACAAAAGGAGTGAAAAGTTCAAAATCATGACCATTAGAATAAAATCTATGTTGCGTTTCAATAAAAACAGATCTATAATTCAATAAGTTACTAAAATCGTAATTTTCATTTTTCATCTTTTGCAGTTCATCTTCAAAAATATATTTATCATATCCAAAGGGTATTTTTATTCCAAGTAGCTTCATCATTTTTCTGTAGCCATTGACAGCTTTCATCTCCATCAATGAATCAGAAGAAGCTTTCTCAATTACATTGACATAATCAGGTAATACGAATAGATCATTGAATTTACAGTTTAAAATATGTGTCCTCTCCCAAATTACATTAAATTCTCTTTTAATCGGGCTGGTAATTGCCAATAAAGAGTCAATACTTCTGATTCGATTTCCTAAACCTCCATAAGTACGTATTGTTATCATAGGTTGATTTTAAAATCATAAAATTAACATATTCCTGAAATTTGACTGCTAATTTATATGACATTAAGGCTATGTTAGAAATTAATAAAGTTGTGTAGTACTGTACAACTTATATTGTATTGTATTGTATTGATATAACTTAAAATGGTAATACGCTGTATATCTATTAGATAAATTAAATGTACACACATTTTTTAGTAACAGAGTTGATACTAATTATTATTGAGGTTCTTGTTTTAGTTTTATTTCAATTGATTTGTTTGATTTGATTGAAATGTATCCATATTTCCCGGTTTTGAATGGGCCGGGATTGACCAGTATACAATTGCCAATTTTATCAACTCCCGTACCTTCATGTATATGTCCTGTAAGACATAAGAGAGGGGACAGGATTTCAATGAATTTCCTGACCGATCTGCTTCCGACATGTCTGCCATCGGTTAATCTGTCAAGAATAGTATTATAAGGAGGTTCGTGGGTAACAAAAACAATCGGCTCGCTCGATTTAAGATTTGCTTCCAATTCCTTAAGCCATCTTTTGGCCTCATTTTCCTTGTATTCGAATGGTGTTGGTCCGGGGCAGGGAAGAGAACCGCCAAGACCACATAAGGTAAATCCCCGAATTGTAGTGATTCTTTTGTTAAGATTTATGCCTTCCTGAGTCAGGTATTCATCTGCCTCTTTATAATCACAATTTCCGGCTACAGCATATATGTGTTTGTTAAAAACAGCCAGTTTTTGTATGATTTGCTGAACATCCTTTCTTTTGCCGAAATGGGATATGTCGCCTGACAGGATCACAAGATCTGAATTTTGCAATTCCTTCTCAATTTCGTTGATATAGGAAACAGTTCCATGAATGTCTGTAAGATGTATTATATTTAAATCCAAGAGAGTGTTTTTTTGGTTCGTTTAACATACAACCGGTCAGGTTACTGTATCCTTTAAAATGACCATCCGGATTATTTCAGGTAAACCTCATGTAATTGTTCACCTTCGTCAATTTGGGAAACAATCAATTTGATATGATACTGGTTTCAATGCATTCTTTTTTAACAATTCAATTGTTATAAGGGCATTATCATAAAAAGGGAATGCCGGAGTTCAAGATGAATATCCGGCATAATTCCCAAAAAACCAAAACCATGAAAACAAAAAACAAAAATAATGCTAATTGCCGTTAAAAAAACTAATTTTTACAATATATTCATTTCCTTTCGTGTTCATAAAGGATATTTCCGCTTTATTATTCCAATATATTTCATTGAATTTGAGTCGTTTGAGTGTTATACGGTTTATAGTTCCCGGTTCATTTTGAAGTCCGGTTATTTTTTGAATGTATTTCATTACGACCATATATGATTCCTCATTCTTACGATTAGACACAATGGATGTGATGATAAAATTATGAATCGCTGAATTGCCCAGAATATAACTTTTATCACCATTAATATTCATCGCAGAGTATCTGATAAGCTCCATAAACGTATTATTGTTAAACAGCATATTCACTATAACCTTTATTTTGTATAAAAAATCATAGGTACTTCTGTTTGTATTCCCAATAAAAGATACAGCATTTTTCAGATTCAGGTCATTTAAACTGCCTATCTCATTCCTCTGCATGTTAACATTATCGATTTTCATTGTTTTTTCATTTTATTAATACGTAACTTTTAATAAGATCAACCGATTACCTGTTTCAGGCACTACTATGATCTCAATTGAGAAATACAGGTCTTGTTTAAAAGTATATGCACACCACTTTTTGTGAAATAACATACCTGATCATATTATACCAAATACGATACTGGCATACACTATTACATGGTCAATAAATGGTTGTCGGATATAGGTGAGTGAAGTATATTCACTCTGTAGGTGACTAAATGCAAAAGTCGGGCCGAAAATTAAAACCGGAAATAAAAAACCTCAATTCATGACATAAATCATAGATATAAAACTTAGAAAATGTCGAAGTTGAATTTTAGTTAAGTTCTTTTTCTGCCAAATATCCTGCTGAAAAATCCTCCTGAATCGTCGTGATAGTATTTATTATCGTAGCCGTATTTGAAGGATTCTTTGCGTATGTTCAGATCATTGATAAGAATGCTGAAATTATCAAAATTATTATTCTTCATACCTTTTAATGCATTTTTGAAAGCATCTCTTATGGTGTATTCCATCCGTACAACAAATATGTTCACATCAGAATGTTTCATTAAGAGGAAGGTTTCGGAAACGATTCCTACGGGAGCGGAATCTATAATTATATAATCATACATTCCTTTTAATGTTTCGATGAATTCGGTTGTTCTTTCTGAAGAAATCAGTTCTGCAGGATTTGGAGCCGCAGGTCCTGCTGATATGAGATCAAGATTTTCAATCTCTGTCGGAAGAATAATGTCATCTATTACTGCCTTGTCAATTAAGAAGGAGCTAATACCAATCATATTGCTTGAGCCAAATTCCTGGTGTACTTTTGGTCGGCGCAAATCAAATTCAAGCAAAGCAGTTTTATGGCCGTTCAGAGCCAGGACAGAAGCAAAATTTATTGAACAGAAAGACTTGCCGTCTCCACTGGATGCGGAGGTAAATAATACAACCTGTTTTTTGCCACTGTGATCAAAGAATTGAAAATTTGTCCGGATGCCACGGAACGATTCGGAAACAGAAGAATTGGGACGCTGAGCAACAACAAGATTTGTTTTTCTGAAATTATGGAATATTTTCCCTAAAATTGGATTTTCAGCAACCTGCTCTATCTCTTCCAGTGTATTGATCCGATTATTGAAGAAGTCGACAACCAGAACATATCCTGTTGGTATGAGCAGAGCAAGAAAAAGAGCAATGGCATAATTTAATTTTGTTCTGGGAGATACTATTTTGGGTCTTATTGATCGGGCAGGCTCTATAACTTCATAATCCGGCATACTTGAAGCTTTTGCTATCTGGGCTTCTGATCGTTTCTGAAGAAGAAATGTATAAATTGCACTATTCAACTCAAATTTCCTCTCAATGCCTTTCAATTGCAGCTCTGTTTTTGGCATCATAGAAATCTGATTGGAAAGTTTGGAAATCCTATAGTTTATTTCATTGATCGAGCTAGAAAGAGTTTTCAGAGAGCTTGAAACATTTTCGAGAATGGTATTTTTTATATTTTCAGTTCTCTGGTTGTAATTTTTTAAAAGAATATTATCGGAACTCTGGTTGTTCCCAACATGTCTGGCTCTTTCTGAATTAACAGCAAGCAATTCAGTAACAAGGCCTGTAAGTATGGGGTCAACAACATTCATTGAAGAAGGAGCGACCAGATCAGATATATCTTTATTTTTATTAAAATAATCCCGCAAATACAAATAATACCTTTGTTGTTGCTGAAGAAGGGCTTTTTCGGATTCAAGCTGGTCCAATCTGGAAAAGATTTGTTGTCCCTGGAAACTAAGGTCCATCACCTGGTGTGAAGTACGGAAACTTTTCAGATTAGCTTCTGCAGTAGTAAGAGAGTCTTTAAATTCTGATATTTGTGCATCAATAAACGACACGGTGCTTGCTGCAGCATTGTTCTTTTTCTGCAGGTTACGATCCAAAAAGACCGATGCCAGGGTGTTGATAAAATCAGTGACCTTGTAATAATTAGTGCCTTTCAGGGAAATGTCTATGATGGAAGCTGTCGGACTGATTGCTTCGACCGAAAGATAACCCTGGTATTCAAACGTTAAATAATTGGTGTTGTGGAAATGAAAAAACAATTCCCTGTTTTTGGTATAGTCTTTATTGAATTTTTCGGTTTTAAGAATTTGGAAGTTGAAATACTCAGTCTTGATTTCCTGGCCGAATTTATAATTGTAGTTAAAAATTTTGTAAGGAACTACGCCGGTGATATTATCGTCGATATAATTGTATAGATATATATCATTATTTTGTGGTTTTGTATATATTTTGAATGTGTTGTCATCAATGAATTCGATATAAAAATCCAGGTAGGTTGCCTGGGGGTGAGTTGGGTCAACAAATATTTGAATAGGAGATTCGTAATAAAGTTCTGTTTTCTTAACAAAACTGGTGTTTCTTAGCAATTCGGAAAAAAAACTTTTCTCATAACTGTAGATCGAAGATTTCATATCCATTCTCTCAATGGTTTCCTTTATCATTGAGAAGGACTTTACTACTTCAATTTCATTATCTATTTTGTTTTGTCCTGAAAATAAAGCCATACTTGAAAGGAAGTCATTACTGCCCGACAGAACGCTTCGCTCCTTTTCAGATATCATAATGGTTGTATTGTTCTTGTACAATACTTTTGAAGTTTTATTGTATATGAAAGTAATTCCAAGAAATACTATTGTTAACAGGATATAGCTTTTTTTAAATTCCAAAAAACGCTGTACCAGCTTTTTGTAATTCAGATCTTGTTGCTGGAAATTATCGTATGTTTCTTTCATTCTGAAATATAATAAAAATTATTAGAACAAAGACAGAACTGCAATCAGGGTGGTGATAGTCGTCAGCATAAGATAAACAGGTGTGTAATCTCTCATTTGCCGGTATTTGGTTCTTACGGGATCAACAATAAGAATGTCATTTGGCAACAGATAATAATTTTCAGATTCTGCAATTCTTTTATTTGTTAAATCCAGGTATTGATAGGTTATAATATTGTCTTTTTCGCGAACAAGTGTGACTTTGGTTTTATCACCAAAATCAGATACATCACTTGCAAGAGCCAATGCCTGGAATACGGTTATTTTCTCATCAAAAAAAGTGAAATTCCCCGGATTTCTAACTTCACCTAAAACGGTGATCTTATTTCCGACAAACCTGATACGGATGGAAATATTTGTCAGGTATTTGTTGAGTTCCTGTTCAAGTTTATTTCGCGCCTCTTCCAGAGTAAGATCTTTAAGTGTAATATTCCCTATAAACGGGAAATTGATGTATCCTTTATCAGATACTTCATAAGATATTAACTGTTCATCTGCATATCCATATCTTACATCCTGCTCAAAGATTTGAGATGTTCTTTCATCAAGGCTGTATATTTTTATATACAAATAATCATAAGGCTGGATCGTTTTTTCGAGCCTGTCATTGTTGAATTTGTCTTTTGGATCAGAGTCTTCAATAGTATATTTAAGCTTTTCTGTTGAGATACAACTGACAGCCAGAATGAAGACCAGAAAAAATAAAGAAATTCTTAGCATTTGAATAAAACTTTGATAATAATAGCAAAGATATTAGAGGAAAGGAGAAATGCAATGGTTTTAATGACCTCCTGCACGAAAGACACTCAAAATTGTTCTGAAGAAAAGGATAAAGTCTGCCTTCAAAGACCAGTTATCAATGTATTGCATATCCAGTTTCATCCATTTCTCGAATATGACATCATTTCTGTTGGGAAATAATTGCCATGTACATGTTATACCCGGTTTTACAGATAATCTTCTTAATTGCCAGCGTTCGTATTTTTCTACTTCGTCCGGAAGAGGAGGCCTCGGGCCTATGAGAGACATTTCTCCTTTCAATACATTGAAAAGCTGAGGAAGTTCATCAAGGCCTGTTTTTCTTAATACTCTTCCGACAGGAGTGATGCGGGGGTCTTTTTTTATTTTAAATGCCGGTCCGTCACTTTCATTCATTTCCATAAGCCTGGCTTTCATTTTTTCTGCATCCTGTACCATGGTCCGGAATTTATAAATATAAAACTTACGTCCTCTCAGGCCTACTCTTTCCTGTTTAAAAACAATAGGTCCTTTGGATGTAGATTTGATCAAAACGGAAACCAGCAACATAAACGGAGATAACAAGAAAAGTAAAGAGAATGAGATCCAAAAATCCATAAACGATTTCCATGACAATGCAAAACGATTTTTTGGGGATGAACTGAAAGTTAAAAACTGTACGTTGTTAAAATTTGTTATGTAGGCGTTTGCATAGGACATGGGAGAAAAATTTGACTGCAAGCGGAAGATAACTCCAATTTCTTCACACGCCTGGATCAGATCATGGATACGGTTTTCGTCTACCGTGCTTTTGCAATAGATCACTTCGTCAATAATGTCAACTTTAATAAGGTTCTTGATCGTTATCTTGTCAGGAAGAATTCTAACACGTTTTCCATACTTTTTTCTTATCTTATCCGAATCTGATAAGATCATGAGTATCCTGAATCCCCATTCCTTGTATGTAAGAATATCTGAAATGAACTGATCGGATTTATCATCGGCATAAAGAATTACATTGTGTACATTGTGACCATTCACTCTGAAATATTTGAAAACCCGGAAAATAATCAGTCTGAAAACAAACAATGACAAAAGATTCACAACAGTGAACGAAATGATCATATAGTGGCTGAAGATATGAAGATCGAAAATGTGTTTATAAAGGAAAATCAGAAGGAACCCGATAAAATTAAAATTCAGAAGTTTAAACAATACCGAGAGTGTTGATCTGGTCCTGGGAACATCTGAAATGTTCATCATCTTTAACAGCAATGTCCATGTCGGAATGATCAGTAACAACATATATACATAATCAATGGTAAAAACAAAATAATTTGTTTCGATAAGATTGGCTATGTAGTATGCTGCAAAATAAGATATAACCGTAATGATGATATCAAGAAAGGGGAATATTGCCTGTATCTTATTTGCTGAGAATAGATTCGTAATAACTTTATTTATCATCTTAAATCGCATAGGTTGTTGTGATATATGTGAGCAAATTTAAGCATCTTTATGCCATCAAACAGCATATAATTAGTGAATAAGCTCAATATTTTGATCAAGACCGATTTTTTTGGGACGGAACATATTTTTGTACCTGTCAGGACCGGATTATTTAACATTGAAATACTCTAAACTTGGTATTATTTGTTAATTTGGCAGCATAAATTCAGTTATACAGGTAGATGAACAATCCGGATTTTTTATTTTTAAATAAACTGAAAATAGTACAATTGAATAGTTAAAAATATTGATCAACTGATCTGTTTAACTTAAATAAAGCAACAAAGAAATGATATGGATCAGGATCATTTATTTTATACCTGTGCATTCAAGCATTTGGATTGAATTTGACCATGAAACCAGATGAGACGGAGCCGATTAATTTCTATTTCTAAAATGGAACAAATGACTGGCTGAGATTGTTTTAAAAAGTGAATAGTATCTTTGATAAGGAATTAGAACAATAGTATAAGATAATTAATTACCCGGTACAATGAAAACAATATCAATTGTAGTCCCTGCATATAACGAAGAAGCCTGCATACCTGAGCTTGTAAGATCAATACATAATACATTTAAGAACCTGCAATTTAATTATGAACTCATTATTGTAGATGATGGCAGCGTAGACAATTCCTTTGAAATTATCAGAGAGCAATCAAAGAAATTTTCGTTTGTCAAGGGGATAAAACTCTCCAGGAATATGGGGCATCAGGCAGCGCTCGACTGTGGTCTGAACCATGCATACGGTGATGCTGTGATCAGTATGGATGCCGATTTACAGCACCCTCCTGATCTTTTACCCGAGATGATACGTTTGTGGGATGAAGAAGGATATGATATTGTTACCACGCAGAAAATGGAAAACCGGGAAGCCGGATTCATCTATAAAATATGGGCTAAATTGTTTTATTCGTTTTTCAATAAGTATTCGCAGATAAAGTTGACGCCGAACGGATCGGATTTCAGACTAATGAGCAGGAAAAGCCTTGAAGCTGTTCTCAGCATGCCTGAATACCATAAGTTTTACCGTGGAATGGTGCATTTCGTAGGATTCAAATCGACTACGATTCCATTTAATGTACAAAAAAGATTTGCCGGTAAAAGAAAATACAATTTCAGGCAATCACTGAACCTGGCATCTGATGGTTTGGTCTCATTTTCTGATTTTGCATTGAAGATCCCGATGATCCTGGGATTGATCGTATTTTTCGTTGTTATTCTGTTTATGATCATATCCCTGGTAAAATTACTTTTCCTGGGTGATCAGTTTGAGAAAGGCTGGACTTCAATTGTTGTATTGATCATACTTTCTTTCAGCATCCAGTTGGTTTTTATGGGTATCATGGGAGTATACATAGGCAAGATCTATTTTGAAGTGAAAAGAAGACCTGTCTTCTTCACACAGGAAAAGATAGGGGATTTTAAAAAGTAATACTGACTTTTTAGTTTACTTCAGATCAGTATATTAATCTGAATAATTAATTTCTATTTTTTTAGCCAACAGGATATTAATAAATCTATTTGGTATTTAATATACCAGGATCTGATTTTTTGATTTTATATACTTTCAATGTATCATATCCAATAGCAGGTATTGCTTCAATTAGTTCTCCATTGGATTTTGCATAATCCAGTGATTTATAATAAAGTTCTTCAAGATTTTCCGGAAGCTCTTCTTGTCTTCCTGAGGTACCGGTTTTTCCTGCCAGAAGTTCATTTGTTAAGATAACAAAATCTACTGAATTGCTTTGTAGTAATTCGTCCAGGTTTTTATAAGGTTTTATTTCCCAATCACAGTATTCACTGTAAAATTGAGTATTTTTCAAAGGATACCAGAAGTGCAGAGATGTGATCACCGTAGAATTATCGGGTACCAGTTCTGATATTCGGGATTCAATCTCCGAATAAGAAGTATTTCTCATTTTGTTATTTATCAGATAGGCATCTCCGGCCAGGTTATTTAAAAAGTATATTAAGCCTGTTGCGATGATGGCAAGTCTGAATTTTTTCTCCCGGATTTGTTCAATAATCAGTGCAAATACCAGCAATGCAAACACAATGATCTCCCCAAAATGTCTTGTGCTGTAATAACTGAAAAAGATCAAAGAGAACAACAAATTAATAACTCCAAACAGTGAAAAATATCGTAACAAACTGCCTTTTTTGGAGATAATTATTCCGAATACCAGGATCCCTGTTTCAAACAACAAAATATACAACCTTTTAATACCCAGGGTATAATTATTGAAAAAATTACGCACATTGTCTAAAACAGTATAATTTGTTCCGGATACATTCGTTCTCCAGCTTAGCTGTTCCGTAAGAATTCCTAAAGGAGAGTCAGGTCTTATGAATACAATTACAAAATATAATACCAGGATAAACAGTGAACCAAAGCCAAAATAGAGAAGGTGCGCGAATTTTTTATCCTTAATTGCATGTATCAACAGGTAAATCCCGGCATTGAGCATAAACAATAATCCATTGGGATGTGTCAGAAAGGAAAGGGAAGATAAAACAACAACATAGAAAATATACCTTAGATTTTTGGAATCGTGGTAGCTTACCAAATAATATACCGACCATATTCCAAATGCAAGTATCCATCCTTCCGGTCGCCCGCTTCTGAATATGACGTACGTAACATTTGAAAAGATAAAAAATAACGAGACCAGAACCGTCGTGATCAGAGACACTTTAAGTTTTTTCAGTATGGATAAGAGGCCCCACAAAGCAAAAAATCCGGCCAACACCGAGACGAATCTAGAAACAAATAAGCTGCAGCCGAATACTTTGATTAATAAACCTTGTATTATTGTAAAAATAATAAAGGAATCACCTCCCGAACTGCCAACATTGGTATTGGAAAACCAGTCGCCCTGCGAAAGATTATAAGCAGTGCTGGCATACCAGGGTTCATCTTCCATTACGTCAGGCAATTTTGTAAGGAACAGGAACTGGAATCCTAAATAGATTAAGATCAATAAAACCTCTGTATAAAAAGCTTTTGTAGAAGTCTTCATGAGTATTTTAATTAGTGTAGTATTTATACAATATCATATGGTTATGTTGTCTGGTTACATCCGCAATGTGATTTAAAATCAGTATCAGATTATTGTACAAAAATAAACATCCTTGATTTACCCCGAATTAAATTATGACCAATAAGACAGGATTTTTTGATAAAAACTGATTTTTTAAAGTTAAAAAGATTTAACGATTTATGACTTTGCAGTTAAGACCTCACCCCATCCCTCTCCAAATGGAGAGGGAGTAATCCTGCATCGAGAAATAATTTCATAAGCCTTCCCCTTCTCCACCTGGAGAAGGGGCCAGGGGATGAGGTAAAAATCAAATATAAACACATAACAGAGAATAATATTTTGTATTAACTATGCAATTTTTTTTCTTTGCATAAAAAAGTTAGATGAAAGTTAACGAATTATTTAACCACGAACTATTTGGAGGAGCAAAACCTATAACATTTGAAAATGCACGAATATTAAGAAAGGAGTTAACAAAAGCTGAAGCTATACTTTGGAAGAGCTTACGAAATCGAAAATTAGCCGGAGTAAAATTTCGCAGACAGCATCCAATAAAGCAGTTTATTGTTGACTTTTATTGTGCCTCAAAAAAATTAGCAATAGAAATTGATGGTGCAATTCACGATCCGGAAGATGCAAAAGAATATGATGAAAACAGAAGTCATGAACTTGAAGAAATTGGCATAAGGATCTTACGATTTTCAAATGAACAGGTAGTATATGAAATGGATGAAGTATTGAATCAAATTCGGAATTATTTATAGATATAATGTTTGCAGTTAAGACCTCACCTTTCATCAGGCGAAGCTTTAGCGAAGTCTGAACAGCCCTCTCCATTTGGAGAGGGAGTAATTCCTGCAACGGAAAGCTTTTCTGTAAATTTTCCCTTCTCCATGTGGAGAAGGGGCCAGGGGATGAGGTAAAAATCAAGAAGCTGTGATAATCACAAAAATATTGTCTGTTAATTTTGCAAATTTGTTACAGATGTTGCAGCATTGAACAGGCAGATCTTTATGAAAACGTGTACTAGCCGGGGTCAGGTGGATTGTTTAGAAAGGATAATCAATCAAACAATACCAGTTTCTGCGTAGTAATCACTTCATTTCTGTTATACAGCACAACCAGATATACTCCACTGTTTAATGAACTTACATTAAGTTCAACCGAATCGAGGTTAATCGTTGAAGTTACATCCTCTGTGTAAAGTACTTTCCCGTATATGTCCAGAATTCTGATATAGTATCTCTCTGTAATGTCTGTATTCCCATCAGGATTTGTAAGCGTTAACGTAACAATATCGTTTGCCGGGTTTGGGAACAGGTGGAGTTCATATTTATGTGAATTCAGCACATAATCAAGGTTGGAAAAAGGGGATGCAAGGTAATTGGTATATATTTCTTCAGGCGACAGAGACCGGTTGTAAACAGCCAGAAGATAAAGATCACCCAGCCACGGTGCATCTTCATTAAAGTTGTTGGCAATCAAAAGTGAATAATCATTTTCCCACTTGCTGTAATTTGCAGGTCTGAATCCTGAGACCAGTTCCTCCCCGTTAACAAATATCTTTTCGTCACCTGATAAATTATGTGTATATACAATATGCTGCAAAACATCAGCATCCAGGTTAGTATTCATGATCAGACTGGGATTCCCGAATTCATCAGTTGTTGTTGTACATAAATTTGTTGAATAATAGATTTTTTCAACAGCGGTAATATCAGAAACAACATTCAGTGCAAAAGCCTGTGATGAATTGTTTTCAATCGATAGAACCTTGGAAACATCCTGATTTTGACTTTCTCTTGATTTCAACCAGCATTCGACCGTTATTTCATTTGCCTTCTTACATGCCTGACTGATCTTTACGGCTTCCTGCTGTGAACAAAGCCGTGTATTGGTAAGGATCTTCAGGTTTCCTCCCGCTGTAAGTTCAATTTTTTCGGGTTCCCGGATAAGCAGATCCAACGGTTTGCTGTACCCCGATCGGTCAAGAACAATATCACTGGAGTCGAATGTAAAGATGTATTCTGCTATCAATCCTTCTTTTATTCTTAATGTATCGAAAAGCATCTGTGATGATATCCTTACTAAGTTGCTGTAATTCGATTCGCCTGCTTCATTGATCGCACTCACTTTATAGAAGTATGTGGCTCCGGGAACTATTTGTTTATCGAGATAAGTCGATGAATTTGGAGAAGTCGTATAAATAATTTCATAGATCTCAGACGGATAGGTTGCCCTTTTTATAACAAAACCCGATTCATTGACAGAATTGTCCTTCCAGTTCAATGAAATATTCTCCGGGTTAATACTCGCAACTCCTAACTGACTTGGAGGTTCGGGTTTTATTCCATCCTGGGTGAATACCCCGAGCGTATCGGTGAATAAGGAATATCCATGATCGTTATAGGCTCTCAGCAGGTAATAGTATTGTGAGGATGGCATGATACCAAGTGTGTCGACATAATACATAGTATTTGAATCAAGTACACTGATCATGTCAAAGATCATGTAAATATCCGCCCGGTACAATTCAAAGCCAAATTCATTATTTGCCATGTCTATCCATTCGAGATCGATCTGTTTTGATCCGACAAATGAGGCAGCCAGATCCTTTGGTGCATCCGGAGTTTCTTTTAAGGGAGTAACCAGCTTAATAACATTTGAAAATGCCGAGTAGCCATCGCTGTTGAAAGCTCTTACACGATAAGCATATTCTGTGTTTTCCCCGACAGTATAATCCGTAAATGAAGTTATATCCGTGTTCACATCTGTCACTTTTGCGAATACACCGTCACCCACTGCCTTTTGTATTTCGAATCCCGATTCGTTATCGGACATGTCGGTCCATTCCAGTTCCACCCTGTTCACACTCACATAAGAAGCATTCAGGTTTGAAGGAGCCGCCGGAGGATTTGTGGCTGATGATACAAATACGGTCATACTGTTTGAAAAACCTGAATACCCGTTGTTGTTATAAGCTCTGACACGGTATGTATATTCCGTGTTTTGTGCAACGTTCTGGTCAGTAAAGGAAGTAACATTTGAAATGACATCGGCCAGTTTTACAAAGCTATCGTTATTCACAGCTCTCTGGATCTCAAATCCATATTCATCGGTAGAGTTATCGGTCCATGAAAATGAAACATGAGATGCATCGGAACCGGTGACCTTCAGGTTTGAAGGTGCCGCCGGTACTTCCGTGAAAGTAACTATCCCGTTCCAGCCTGCGGCATTTCCTTCCCGGTCGGTGGAGAACCTGACGAACAAATACCTTCCCGTGCTTTTCACGGTTTGGTTGGTTTGAATTGCACCGCCGGCAATCACTTTTAGTAATGGTGCATCGGTGGTATTGCCATCGTAAAAAAACAAATAGTCTCCACTCCCTATGTTATCATCATATTTGAAAGTAATGTTATTTTTTTCTCCTGCATCGATTAAATAGGCTTCATCAATGCAATAACTATAATTACCAGTTCCATATTCTGTATTACTCAAATTGCCAGGATAAGTAATTAGTTTGTCATAATAAACAGTTCTGTCTGTAATTTCATCCGGAGTTTCATATATTGAACTAGGAGAATGCAAATTATGCTCCTTGGTTTCATCGTTTACCGGTATATAAACCTTAATGTTATCAATATAACCATAACATTCGTATAAAGGCATGCAATCTTCTGTATTACCTCCATAATAATTTGCTAATCGGAAACCGTCTATTTTCATAGTTTCCGATTCATCTTCCATCAGGATCAGATTGGTTTCCTGAAAAATCATTCTGCCGTCAATCCACAATTCTTTTATGCCATCAGGATTTGGTATGCCATTTGTAAATGTATTCATGACCAGCCGCTGTGTAATATTATACCAACAACCATTATTAAAATAGATTTCATTGAATTTATAATCATCCGTTGACCAGGGACATTCCGGATAATTATGTTCTGTTCGATCATAATGATAAGAAATGATTCTACCACCTCTTTTACACAAATTATGAGCATCGAATCCATATCCACTCCTTGGACATGCTGGGCCCATATCAGGATCCTTAGGTAAACCAACTAATCCAGGTAATTTGCTTCCAGTGGTTGAATTATATTCTTCATCAAATTTCCAGTTAAAAGAGACGTATATTTCATCATAATCATCAAGAGGTACATTCATTCCGAAACCATGCCAAAGCTCATTTGCCAGATGGGTAATCCTCATCACTTTAGTAGTTTGCCCGTTGATGACATCATTTACAATATCTACAGGGGCAGCATAAACCATGTTTAACGGGTTAAAATCATCAATAATTTCTTCTTTTGTATATTGTCCCAATAATTCATTTTCAAAATTCCACGAATTGTAAATACTAAATTCTTCCGTTTTTTCAGTAAGTTTATCTGAAGAGGTATTTGAGTTGTATTTGGTTAGACTTTGCGATTTATTATTTATGGGCTTTGTTTCCCCTAATGAGTCATAATCATTATGTTCACCGGCAGTTAATACGCAACCAATCCAGAAGAGAAGGGGAAAAAACTGTATTGCCCGGAAAGTAAACTTTGTAGTCAACATTACTGAAAAATACTGTATGGTTAATATCTGCAATACCCTTTATAAAACGGTCGGATTGCAAATATAGAACAAAAAATAGATAATTTTATTGTATAAAGGTGAATTGCACGTGAATTTTATGCAAAAAATAATCAGAATTTTAGAATTTAGAACGGAGATACTACCTAAATCATTGAAATACAATGTTATAGGTTACGCAGAAACTGACAAATCATTGTAACTTCAAATCTATTAATCTGTTATTAATTTTATATAATCCTATTTTTAATTCATGCATTGAATAAAAAAAAGACTGCCCGATTTCAGAGGCAGTCCTTTAAAGACAATTGCATGCAGTGCTAATTCGTTCGCAAAATACGATGACTGTATAATTTGTCTGCAAACTGTACAAACAGCACGTATAATCCACCCGGGAAGTCTGAAATATCAATGGTTTGATAAGTGTTATTACCACGAGAATAGAACTTACCCATGTAAACCGTTTTCCCTGTAATATCTTTTATATACAGATCACCCGATTGACCGGAGGCCTCTTTACACGATACATTCACCAGGCCCGAAGTCGGGTTGGGGAATACCGAGAATTCGGTTTCTTCATTATCTAATAAAAAATACCGATTGGAAGTTGTGCCGTTCACATTTTTTTCAATAATTCCGATATCAGGAGCTCCGCCAAGAGGTACCTGGTTGCCCAGAAAGTCAAATTCAAGTCCCACCATGGTACCTGCATCAATAGCCGGAGAAGTGTATTCAAGGTCAAAATTATCGTTGTATACATCTACAAAGAGCGGATCGCGACAGAATGAATTCAGGTCAATCCCTTTGTTCTCCTGAAATTCAGCAAGTGACGAATAGGAATAATCTCCGATAGCGATAAATCCTTCCCGTTCAGGGTAAAAAATATTGTTATCGGAAAGCAATTCGTCCATTTCCTGATTGAGTGCAACATCCCCGGCCGATGCCAGGTAGAAGATGTTGTTGTGCAAAGTCAGGTCGGAATACGAATTGGAAACTCCTGTACCGTTTTCATAAAATACGTTATTGTATATTTTGCTGCCGGAGAGTGAACTGGTAATATTGATTGCCTTGATATTGAATTTAAACACATTGTAATAGATCGTATTGTCTTCGGCATACGAATAAATGGCATCCGTGCAATTTGTAATGGTGTTATAACAAATGGTTACTGATTTTCCGTCTATTGCCCTGATCCCATTTTCGGCACCTTCCAGTGTACAATTTCCCACCCGGTTCCTGTCCGATTCTTCTCCATAGATATAGATACAACTGATGGCTTTTTCGGCAATAATACGCAAGTTTTTAATGCTGATATCAGTTTTGTTAAAAAACTTGATGGCAGATTCTTCCGAACTGCTTTGAATCACTGGTTTATCGCCTTCACCGTAGGCTCCCAGTGTTACGTTGCCGGCATAAATGCTGATTTTTGTTTCCTCGGAAGTAGTTCCTCTTTTCTGCAAGTACTGGTATCCTTCTTCCCAGGAGACGTCACTCCACGAATTGAAAGGATGTTCAGGTGAACCGTCTTCCAGGTTGTCGTTTGTATTGCCGGGATCGATATAAACAGTGGGTATTGGATCCGGTTCGGGAGTTTCAGGAACAAAGACCACATTCACATTTGCCGTGCTGCTTTCGGTAACTTCCGCGTCATCTTTAACTTTTATAAGCAGATCGTATTCGAGAACCGGAAGATTGAATACATCCTTTGTTGTCAGGCTCAGGTCTCCGGTACTTGCTTCCAGACTGAAAAGATTCGATTCATTTCCATCTTCTATAGAAAAGGTAATTTTCTGACCGCCGTCATCATCATTGGCAATGATCCTTCCGATAAACTGATCACTTTGCTCTTCTTCTTTTACAATAAATTCCTGGTCGGTTATGCTCGGGGGACGATTAACCGGGCCTGATTGGGGTCCGAAAAATTCATAAGCTCCGACATCAGGAGTAGTATCGGAGATCCTGGCCCCGGTTATATCTGTTTTATAATAAGGCAATGGAACTGCCTTATTAATTGCATCTGAATTGCTCTGTAATCTAAAATCTCCGTTTAAAGAATCTGTATAATGAGGATTGCCAACAAATGAATTGTTGCCTGTAAAACCTGTTTGCAATTCAAGATTAAACATATTATAATCTTCTGCATCTATATTACTACCGACAACAGCCGTATCTCCATCGGCCACTGAAAAAATATTGTTAAAGAATTTCCCGCTTGTATTATAAATTGCATAATTGTTATTATAAAAGGTATTATTGGATATTACAGCATTAAGGCTAGGAGATGCACCCTGAACAGCTTTTGAATAGTTTTCAAATATGTTTCCTATTATTGTATCATTATCTGAATATTCAAGCCATAATCCTATTCCATCAGAGACAGTACCTTCAACCCCTATCAAATGGTTATATTGAATGATTGAATTTTTTACACTATCTAACATCGCCGTTGCTCCGCCACCACCATCATCGGGTGGACCAGTAAATGTATTGAATTCGATAATAAACTTTTGGTCATAAGGTCGTTTTGTTGCATCAGGGATTATAGCTAAACAAAATTTATTCCCTTCTGTTGATCTGTCTACTATATTATTGTGTATCCACCCTTGTGACCAATTATAGGCAAATTGAATCCCATCTCCACCTGCATATCCCTTATCTGGATCAATGTCATAAGCTCTATTAATAAGATATATATTATTGTGAGATATTTCAATAAATGAGGCTTCTCCTGTCCAAATGCCATCAAGGTGCATGTTATGTATTTTATTATTAATAATCCTATTATTACTAGCCCATGTAAATATTCCAATATATCCATAACTTATCTCACAATTATAAACTATCGAATAATCACACGAACCGTGTAAATAAATAATCTCTGAGCCTACTGTAGCATTTTCTGAATGATTTCTTATACTTAAATCTCGAATTATCATTCTTTTTGAATAAGAATCTATAACTTTCCCTGTATCAGTTCTATGTATAATAGGTTTTGTTCCTTCGCTATACGCACCAAAATATATACTATCTGTCGAAGACGGAATTGATATTGTGCTGGTTATTGAATCAGTTGTTCCTCGTTTTTGAACATAAGCATAATCATCATAAAATGTACTGATATCTTCCCATGAATTGTAAGGGTTTCCATAAGAACCATCTCCTCCACCTTCAGCGTCAGGATCAATATATATGACTTTTGCATATTCTGACGTATCTTTAAGGCCAACAATATTAGCATTAGGAAAATCATTAACCAAACAGTCGCAATCATCCCAACGTGTGGCCCCTTCCGGACAAACGCCATCATAGTTTACTATTTGAGCATGACTCAGTAAAACCACTCCAAACAAATTGATCAAAAAGAAATTTTTTTTGGAGTTCATATTTTTCAGGAGGATAACACGTAATGATGCAATCATTAAAAATCTCCCATAATAAGCTATGCTTCTCATCTTCTATTTTTTAATTTGACAAACAATTAAACTGCATTGATTAAGGGAAGGTTTTTTTTGACGAGTATACGTTTTTCTTTGACGAAAGTTTCGGATAATTTCTTGTCAGTTTTTACCTCAACTGGGATTCAGGGCTTTAGTAAAAGATATATAAATTATTGGTTAAATCAGAAAATCGATTTTATTGAAAAATGGTATGGAATGACTTTACACAATTGTTTACCTTCCGGAAACTTTTTTATCTTTTTTTATCTGAATTCCAGTAAGTTTGTTTGTTTCACTATTTTTCAGAGAGAAAAGCTCCACAAGGCCAATTTATAAACTTAAATATCGTGTAGGTTTTAAAGTCTTGAATGAATAAATATTCCGGATAAACGCTTTTTTTCGGATAAGATCTTTCTTTATCTGACCTGGTTGAGATAAACATTAATTTCATCCCGTATAGATTTGTTTCTGCTACCTTGTTTGAGCATCTCAGATGCATAATATGTAACCACTGAAGTATAGATAAGATCAACAACAGAATATTCCGAAGTTTTTTTATTCTTAATAAAATGTTTGAAATTACTATACATAGTGTTATGTCCTTTGGACCGTATCAGCTTGAATTTTCTTTTTTTAAGTCCGTTTTTTTTGATATGGGTCAGAGAAGTAAAGTCATTAATAAAAATTGTTTCATTGTCGAACCTGATTTCAATTTTTTCCTGAACTCCCCGTAAGGAGTTCCCTTTATCAGATGCCGTAATATTGAGCAATGAGCCATTTTCATAGAGTACGGAGATAGCCGAACTCTCCGAATCATTCGGATCAGCCAGGATATTTATTTCGATGGGTTTGCTATTGATCCAGTAATTACCCAGATCGAACCAGTGTACTACGTTTCCGGTGATTCTTGTTCCCTGGTTCTTCCAAAAATACCAGTGGTTCGGGTTAATCAGTACTTCTTTTACAGAACATGAGATCACTACAACTTTCCCATTAACCTGTTTTTTTACATACTTTGAATAATCAATAAAACGCCGGTTAAAACCAAATTCCAGTTTTGCTCCCTTATTAAATAACGTGATGAGCTTCTGCAAGTCATCCGGCGTAACAGCCGGAGGTTTTTCAATAAAAATTATCGCATTTGGATTGCTCTCATATACCTCGCATGCAATGGATGCATGACTGGAGTGATGAGTAGCAATAATAACATAAGGATTTTGAACCTGTTTCAATGCGTGAAAACTATGATGCGGCAGCAAATAGTGTGTCTTGAAATTGTATTTCTTTTCAAATTGTTTAGCTAATTCTCCATTGTAATCTATACAGGCAATTTTCCTTATCCTTTTCAGGTGATGCATAATGAACATCTGCACATATCCGCCGAGTCCATATACAAACAATCCATTCGTATATTTATCAGGGAACAGTGTATCTTTTCTATCCAGGGTAATTCTTTCCTTTGATTTACATCCGATCATCTCATAATGTAACTCATCAGTAAACTGATTGAAATGGTTTAGATAGTTGTCTACTTGTGATTCTATTTTCGCATAATCAATCTCAAAAAAAGGAATAAATTCATTTTTTATAACAAAGTCTTCCTGATTTGACTGAAATTGAGTAGAAATATTCAGGTAATATGAATTGGCGATTTTAACTTTCAGAAAGGTAAGATAATTTCTTTGGGGTAATTTGTGTGCAAAAGCTTTCCGGAGGGTCATAAGAAAGCCTTCACGGAACAAGAAATAAAGAATCTTAATCAGTTTGTGATCAAAATCAGGGCGGTTTCTTTTCTCGCTTAAAAGTTGTTTTGCTTCTATCTGCTCAATTCCTGTAAGTTTATTTAATTGTTCAAGATGGTTCATAGCAATGCATTTACAAATGACTTTTTATTACACATTCATTAAAGTTGTGAGACATATCAATTGAAGTGTTGGTTGTAAAAGTGCATAAATCGTTTAAAGCGAACATTCCATGTATTTTGTCTGGCAAATGCAATTCTTTGTTCATGTAATTCCCTTGTGTCTTCCAATACTGCATGTTTGATCATAGCGGTCAGTTCCGTATCCTTATTCAGGATATATACCGATTTATCCGGGAATTTCATAGTTTTCAGATCGGGAAGATTACTTACTATAGCAGGTTTTCCAAAGGAAAGATATTGCCACAATTTATTTGGTGTCGTGCCCGGTTTTACCCACTTAAGGTTATAAAGAGCGACACCTACATCAAGTTTGTTAAGCTCCTGTGAGAGCTCGGAGCCTTTTAATACGCCGGTGATTTTAATGTTTTCCGGATTGTTAAGCTTTTTAATGAACGACTTTTCAATTGGTCCGATTAGCACCAATGAAAATGCCGGAATTCCTGAAATTTCATTTATAGCTTCCACTGAGAATTGTCTTTTATTGATCACGCCCATAAATCCAACGACAATCTTATTCCCGTCTTTTATTCTTTTATTTGCTAATGTACTATTTTCAACAGATACTCCCAAAGGGATCTCGTATGAATTCAGATTGTACTTTTTCAGTTTGTTTACCAGGTAATTGGCCGTAGCCACACAAAATACGGCTTTTGATGCTACCTTTTTTTCACAACTGGCAATGTATTTATCCACCAGTCGGCTCCGGTACCTGCTGTTGCCTATATATTCGTCGTTACAATAATACACGACATGGGAATAGTATTTGAACAACTGTGTGGCAGTAAAATCAAAATTGATAATGCTGATATCCGGATATAGTTTCTTCAGTCTGGAGTATAACCAGCGCTGATACATTTCATTAATGACCGGCAGCCGGTAACGAAACCTGTAATCTACAGGAAAGCAGGGTTCAATAAGAGTAATATTGGGTTCCGGATTGGATATGTTAAGCTTTGGCAATCCAACGTTATTGCGTGTTACAAATACTGTTTTAAATTGCTTCGATGCTGCAAAAGCAAATTGATGCCTTGCCCTGTGAGGTTCATTCCATGCCGTAATTGTATTGATCAGAAATTTTGGTTCCATGAACAAAGATCAATTGTTGAACCGGTTGATCATATCTCTCGATTCTTTAATATGATCGTGTGATGAGGCTCCGAATAAGATGGATTCAATCTTCTTTTGTTTGCATACATACTCAAATGCTTCTGCCGGACGCAATGCTCCTGCAGCAAGTACCTGCATGGCCACTGGACGGAATTCCCTTTCGGCAATGGTTTTTTCATACAAATCTTTGCCACCTGACATTCTGAACCCGATCTTATTGATCGAGCTGCAAACGATAGGATTCTTTATTCCGACTTCTTCAAGCACATCAAGGAGATAAGCCAGATTCATTGTGATGTATCCGGGTTCGGCATTGTATTTCTTTATGATGTATGTATGGTACGCACGGAAAATATCCTTCATTCCCAAACCAAGAATAAGATCAGTCAACACATTCTGGATAAAAATGACAGGGGTATCAATTCCTTTGAACATTTTCATTTCAGCGTCGATCAGCAATTCCATCATGGCAATGAAATCTTTTTTTGCGTAGGCAATACCGCCTTTTGCAATGGTGCTGAAAATATTACCAGGCAGGTATTCTTTTAATGCGCCTACTATGCCTAATTCCGTGACAGCATTGGCATATTTATGTGCATAGGGCATGCAGGGAAATATTTTGAAATCGTTATAACGCTGAGGATTTTTTCTAATATGGTCACATATCCCGGAAATCCTGTCATGGGTTGTACACATGAAGGTTTTTATACCAAGATCAAGTGCTGTATCCAATACTTTAATAATAGCTTCATTCTTGGCAAATCTTACAGACTGTGCTCTGGCTTTTTCATCAGACAAATGATTTACAGCAAAAAACTGGTTGTCTCCAAATAATATTCTGTCCATTCTTTATCGTGATTTATTCTTTAATAATTCAATGATTACATCTGTATGCAATGCCGACTCAAACGAATTGACGTTCTCAAGAGTACCTGATGATGCAATACACTTTGCAAAATAGTCCACTTGGGCTGAATATTCTTCGCCGCGGAGGTAAAAATCCACAGGGTCTGTCAGATCGGTAATGTATCTCATGTTCCACCCCTTTTCAAGCCCGAGTTTTTTATTCTCTTTTTTCAGATAGATCTTCAATTCCTGGGCATCGGTAATGATCTTTCCTTCTGTTCCCAGCACAGTGATCTGAGTTGACATTTTTCTGTAGGTTTCATCACTCCAGTTTACACTGAGCTGACCACTCAATCCGTTTGCCAGATACAAACCGCTATATACAGCATCTTCCACTCCGCTGGAATAGATCTTCTTGAGTATAACACCATCAACTTCTTTGATATCGTCCAGTACATATTCGATCAGATTGATCACGTGCGAAGCATAATCAAACAAACATCCGCCTCCTTCCGAGCTGTCCGATCTCCAGGTGCTTTCTTTTCTTTTCACCACAACAGGACCGTATGCTTCTCCGATAAAATGATAAACTTCTCCGATTGCTTTATTTTCGATCAGCTTCCTGAGGTAATTGAAAGTTCCTATAAATCTGTTATGGTATCCGACCTGATTCACCAGTTTGTTCTTTTTGGCAAGTTCCACCATGTTTTCACCTTGCGCTATCGTAAGGGCAAAGGGCTTTTCGCAGAAAACATGTATTCCTTTTCCAAGTGCGTAAATTACCATGTCGGCATGGTATTTTGTGGGCGTGGCCACAAATAATGCCTGAAGGTCAGATCCGTTGATCATCTTTTCATAATCGGTATATACTTCATAAGAACCATATTTTTTCATGGCTTCAAGTATCAGGTTAGACGTATCGCAGACGGATACCAGATCCAGATCGCGATGTGCATTGATGATGGACGCATGCGACAGGCCCATTTTACCTAGTCCGATAATTCCGGTTTTTATCATATTTTATTGAATAGATAATTTATTAATTAGCAAGTTTTTCAGTAGTTCGTATGTTTCCTTTCCTTTGCTTAGCAATACCTGGTCAGGCTCCTTATTTTTCATTTTTTCATAATATTCCAGAGCAAATTGTCCGGTAAGCGCAGGTTCGTGGATCATCATATTATGGTTGATCAGATACCTGTCTACATCGAGTAATTCATCCTGGTAAACAGAAATGGTCGGGATTCCCAGAACTGCAAGTTCACGTGTCATTGTACCACCTGCACCAATAAAAAGTTTGCAGTTCCCTGCAATTTTCTCAAGACTCAGTGGTTTCACCTGGACCTGTATACCCGAGAATTTTGGATCTTTATAGTGCTTTGCCTGCTCTTCGCCGCGGGGAAGAAGAATAATCTTCACCTTGTCTTTCAGGAACAAAAGAAGATCATCCATAAAATTCCTTGAGCCTTTATAATATTGGGCAATCCATGGTTCGGGACGAACATATACAACAGGCTCAGCGTTTTTGCTTTTTTCAATCTCGGCATTCCACAGGTATATTCCTTCCTTAACTCCCGGGTATTGAATAATCTTTGCGTCGCGGGCCCATTGCTTGTGCACCTTCTTTTTATCAAGAAATTCAGGGATAAGGATTTTTTTAGCAAATACAAATGCCGGAATATTTCCCATGGCATGCTCATTGTCGTTCATATAAATGGAAGGAACACCAAGCAGCCATGCTGTTACCGGGCTGTGAAACGAGCTTTGGGAAATGGCCACATCAGGTTTGTGTTTTTTCAGGTATTTGTAAAGCTGCCAGACTCTCACCGGATAGCCGAATAATTTACTGGATAGTTTCCCACCATAATGCTTTCCCACAACTTTATAGTCAAATCCATGCAGATCCAAAAGGTCTATTGTATTTGCCAGTGGCCTGCACGTAATGACCACCTCATGGTTTTTCTGCAGATCTTTAATAAGAGCAGAAAACATATTGATATGAGGTGAGTTGGATAGATCGAACCAGATTTTCATATTCGTAATGCAAATGAAGTCAAATGTAGTGATGTTAACTGATTTAGCCAGAAAGCAAATCCCTATATTTGATCAATACCCTGAATCCTTGTACAGGCAACGCTTATTTTTCTGTTAACGGATCGCATTTCTTTCTTATTCATGGAGTTTATAAATACTCATCGCATAGAACATCCAGGCCTGTGCCCATCTCATATAGGGTATTTTTGAAGTTATCCCGCGCTTTCTCTGAAAATAAAAATAGCCCTTTTTATCCTGCATGTGATCAATTGCCCATGTTAATACCTTTTCTGCCGCATTTCTGTTTTCTTCAAGTCGACCTAATCTATGCAGAGTAACGATGAATTGGGCAGGGGCATGTATATCTATAGGATACAAAGAATTGTTATAATATTTGCAACGCCCGTCATCAAGAAAAAAAGTATTGAGATAGTAATTAAATCCTTTATCAATATTTTTATGATAGCTTTTGTCTCCTGAATATTTCTGATATTCAGACAAGCATTCCAGATTGTACCCGGTATGAAAATTATCTATCCATTGATGGAACGGGAGGGTACTGTATGTCCAAGAACCATCGGCCTTTTGATACCGAATGCAAAAATCAATCGACTTTTTAGCCTCAGACAAAAGGATCTTATTGTTTGTGTATTTGAAGATCCTGGCCAGCAATCTGGAACCCAATAAAGTCGCGTTAAATACCTGGGACTGATCCAGGGGTGAATAGGAAAAAGAAAAATTGCCATTTTCATCGATGGTTCTGTTCAGATCTTTCAGAATGAACTCTGAAACAGAAATGGCGGTCTTCAGAAGTTTTTCGTCTTTTAGGATCTCATACGCATCGAGCAGTGCATAACCAATGAACACGGATGCAACAATCGTTGGAGTGTATTTGGGTTGAAAGAAGGCTCTCGATTCCCAGTCAAAATTATAACCCCAGCATGAACCGGAATATCCCGGTGTTGAAAGTTCCATAACCTGGTCTGACAATAATTTAATATACTTCAGGTATTTCTCACCGGGATCAGAAAGATACAAGTTGCAGTATGCATTCAGGAACAATCCGAGTCCCTTTGGATTATAATCCTTGTCAATAAGTAAGGGAACTCTCAGATTTACGGGATTTCTTTTAAAAGCCTGTATCCAGGCAAGTCGGAACAACTTGCTGTCCCGAACGCCGGGTATGGACTGAAAAACTCTGCTATTTAAACCGTCATAGGGATCCCATCCTTTAAAGTTTTGTTGCTCACAGTAGTGTTTCAGCTTAAAGAAGCTTTCGGAAAACTTACTTTTTTCCATTTTACCTGCGTTCTATCTTATGGAAGTTGAATTTCCTGCGGCAATCCCGATGAAAGAGAATCAGCGATTTTAAAAGTAGTAAGTGTTGTCAGACAGATCGACCGGAAATCAATGGGAGAGGCACTCCCCGTTTCCACGGCTTTCATAAATGCTTCCACTTCTTCTTTATGGCCTTTGCCGTTCGTTTTAAACAGTTTTTCTTTGTTGTTGCTGTACAAAGCTCCCTTCCTGAAGTCATCGATAATGAAAACTTTATTTCCTCCGTAAATCTCAAACCGTTCCTTTGGAAGTGCATTGTCGCCGTTTGCGGTATAAACCAGGCTTCCCACAGAGCCGTCTGAAAATTTGACGATAATTGACAGGTTATCATCACTTTTGATCTTTTTACTGGTGGTAGCGATGGATTCTGCGAATACTTTAGCAGGCTCTGCACCGGTAAAGTATTGCATTAAATCAATGAAATGACAAATTTCCCCGACAATTCTTCCTCCGCCTGCTTTTGTTTGTGTCCAGTGGTCTTTGGGAATAAAGCCCGCATTTACCCTGAAATTCATTACAAGAGGCTCACCGATACCCACAAATGCTTCTTTAGCCGTCGTACTGATTTCAGCAAACCGGCGGTTAAAACCAACCATTAGCATTGGGGATTTGGCTTTTTTATAAGTTTCTGTTACGGACGACAATTCCTCCGTATTCATTGCCAAAGGTTTTTCGACAAATGTCGATTTTCCCTTCTGAAGACAAAGGGAAGCAAACTTACTATGCGTGTCGTGCTGCGTTACTATAAAGACTGTGTTGACAGAATCGTTCTGTAATATGACATTAACATCAGAGGCTGCATTGTTGAAGCCAAATTTCTGAGCTACATTTTTTGAGTTCATTCCATTTCTTGTGACAACCGTATCCAATGAGCCGTATACTTTGGCATTCGGGATCAGATAGGATTGAGCAAAACTTCCTGCACCGATAAAACCCACATTAATATTCCTGGCAGGTTTATTTTGTATTTCAACAGATAATTTTCCCTTTTGTTTGTCGGTGGTGTATTGAATTACAATTCCCACAAAATCTTCTTTTGTTTTCCCCAGGATCAGGTCATAGGCCTTTACTGCCTCATCAATAGTAAATGTATGTGTAGTCAGAGGTTGAAGATCAATTGATTTATTGGCTAATAATCTAAGGAAGGCTTCCATATTTCTTTGTTCTGTCCATCGAACGTATCCATAAGGATAGTCTTTTCCTTCCTCCTCGTAATTCACATCGTATCTTCCGGGTCCATAGGAACAGGACATTTTCAACTCCAGTTCTTTCTGGTAAAAATCAGGATCTCTGGGAACATCCATTTTAACAGCTCCTACAACAATTACGGCTCCTTTCTTTCGAAGGATCCTGGCTGATAATTCAATGGGATCATTGGTCTGAGCTGCTGCTGTGATGATCACACTGTCAAAACCGTATCCGGCGGTAAAATTTTCAGCAGCCGTTTCCAGGTTCTTGTCATTTCTGGAAAAGGCAGTGGCTGCCTTTATCTGATATACCAGATCAACCATTTTTTGAGAAACATCAATGCCGAACACATTACACCCGTTGGCTTTCAGTATCTGGCAGACAATCTGACCCAATAAGCCAAGACCGATGACACACACATTATCTCCAAGTTTCGGATCGGCTTGCCTTACACCCTGCAATGCAATTGCCCCAAGGGTAGCATAACAGGCATCCTGAAGATTTACTCCTTCAGGTATTTTGGCAACAAGGTTTTGAGGCACGCATATCACCTCGGCATGTGATGCATATCCTAAACCGGCGCAAGCAACACGATCTCCAGCCTGGAACTTATTTGCCGTATCCATGGATGCAAGCACAACCCCTGCACTGCTATATCCAAGTGCTTTTAATGAATCCAGCTTGGTCTTTACTTTTTCAAGCGTAGCCTTAAATCCTTCTTTTTTATAATTCTGTATCACCTGTTTTACCAAATCCGGTCTCTTTTTTGCCTTGCCTATAAGATTGGCCTGAGCAGTACTTACCGTAGTTTTTTCCGTTCCGGCACTGATCAGTGAAAAATGATTGGCAATTAATACATACCCCTCGCTAAGGGCAGGTACAGGCAATTCATCGACGTACAATTCACCGGTCTTGAAATTTTGTATTAGTTGTTTCATGAGGATATATTACTTTCTATATAAATAATCTTTATTTTCATTATTGACTACTGAAAATCCATTTGCTGATATTATCTGAAAATTCCATCCAATTATTTTTTTCAACAAAAGCTTTCAGTTTGCCTAACTTAATATTTTCTCCAAACTTATTATCGTTTATCATTTGAATAATTTCATCATAATTTTTATATGTCATAATAAGTTCTTCTTCTTCAAGGTCTTTAAAGGCTCCGGTTGAAGGTCCGATCACTGTTCCTCCATAAGAAAGTGTATCCATTAAAGCCCCCGAGCTTAGTACGGAATCTTTTTCATAAGTAAATAAAACGAACCTGGAATCAGATATCAGTTTCTTTAACTCTTCTTCAGGAATATACCTGTTGTCAAGACGAATATGCCGGTTACAATAGGTTTGGATTGTGCCACTGTATTCTTCAGGATTTACTTTTCCGGCCATCAATACGGTAAAATTATTTTCCAGGTTATTCTCATGCAAATAGTTTAAAAATCTGTCTATCCCTTTATATGGAATCAGTGAACCCCAAATCAATACATCAATGGTTTTTTCCTGTTGAATGTTGAGGTACTTTTTTTCAAGGGGATGGGGTAAATACCTGATCTTACCGGGATTCTTTGGCTGCAATTGCAAAAAATAGTTTACTCCCTCTTTGGAATGTGTAATGATATGATCACTTTTTTTTAACACTAGTTTGAACAAATAGTTCTTAAGAAACAGGTTGGATGTATAGTGAGATTGTTTGTTGTGCATGGTCCAGATTATCCTGATCTTACGTGCTTTAATAACAGGCAGGCATAAAATAAAAAGAAAACTTTGCAGCCAGCCTGCTTTCTTGTCGGGCAAATCTTCAATCCAGTTCAGGAACAGGTAATCGATTTTCATTATGTATTTAAAAAGATCCAGTATTCCTGTATAGGCAGGGGCATTTTTATTCAGGAAATCAAATTCCTTTCCCATATTTGCGATAAAATTCGCAACATAAGGATTAGGAGCCGACACTTTTGAGTCAGGAAGTATTGGGTATAAATAGGCTTTTTGCATATTCGGTCTGAATTATCTCTTATGAATTCCGAAAAGATTGAAAACTTTCCATTTAAAAAAGCCAAGAAATATCCTAACATACAACAAAATGAAGGGAATATATGCCCTTATGGTTGTTGCATGCAGTTGATAAAACTTAAAATTCCTTTTAAAATTACTCTTTGACCGGATGTCGGTAAAGAGTTTAAAAAGCTTTTTAAGATTTCCAGCGTGTTCAATCCCTGAACTGGTGGTTGAGTTAAAGAGAATCAGGTCGGGGTTGACCACTATATTATAGCCTTTCAGTTTTGCCCTGTATGTGAAATCGCTATCGCCAAAATATTGCGGGAAATGCACATTATCCCAATATCCTATGGCATCGATCACGTTCACGGGAATCAAGGTTCCCATCCCGGTAAGCCAGTCGGCATGAAATACTTTGCTGTATTCCTCCATATCTTTTTTAAAATATCCGTGCATACCGAGTTTTCCTGTTTTCGGATGAAAATATCCGCCAACAGACCAGACAGTACCCGGGCTTTCCTTCACATATATTTTTGAGCCGGTAATTGTGTTTAGATCATTTTTTCGGATGACTTGGGCTAACTTTAAGAAATAGGAGGATTCAACCTCAATATCATTGTTCCAAAGAAGGAGATAATCCACAACCAGTTTCTCTTTTGCATAACAGGCCCCCTTGTTTATAGCTCCGCTCCACCATAATTTTCCGTCGCCTTTAAGCAGATGGACCGCCGGATAATTTGTTTTTACCCATTCTGAAGTGCCATCGGAAGAACCGTCATCAACAAGTACGGTATAAAAATGAATATCCTGTATGCAGGAGGTATTATAATGCAAATCTTCAAGGGATCTTTGTGTATATTGTATACGGTTAAATACAGGCAAAAGAATTGCAACGGATATTTTATTCTGGTGATTCATGAATCAATTCAGGCTTTCTTACTTAACCCCTGATCTTTCTGATAAAATAAATGATATTGGGACCAAAAAAAAGGATCATTAAAGCTTTTAAGTATAAATTTAAACGATCGGATTTGATATCGGTGAGTAAGCCAATGAGTTTGAATATAAAACGGCGCAGGTTTTTTGGGGGATGTTCGAGCATTGGATTCACTATCGCATAAGTTAAATGTTTTTTCAAGTTCATTAATCTATTCTCTTTATCCTTATCACTTATTTTTATTTCCCATTTCCTTAAAAATAATTTTAATCCCTTATATCTTTTCTCAAAATTATTAATGTATTGATCTCCTATCTGTTCATATTTTATTATTATTGGTTCTTCTATGTAATCAAATTCATAAAATTCAGAGAGACGCAGCCACAAATCGATATCAACAAAAGTTAAAAGTTTTTCATCAAAACCATTTACTTTCTCCAACGCACTTTTTTTAACAAGGAATAAGGATGGAGTCGGAGGACAAAACCCTTCCATAAAGCGATTTTGTATATTCCCTCTGTAATAGTTATTATTATTCAGTTCAGTGGTATTTTTTATCATGTCTTTTTTATAAGAGTGACCATATACAGCACCTAATTTATCTTCCCCCTTTTTAAAACAATCAACTTGTAGTTTCAGTTTTTCCGGTAACCATTCATCATCCGAATCCAAAAAAGCAATGTATGTGCCTTTTGCTTTTCTGATACCATAATTTCTTGCAACACACTGCCCTGAATTTTTATCCAGTCTGTAATACGTTATTCTATTATTGTTTAATTCTTTAATTACTTTATTTGTGGCATCTGTTGAGGCATCATCGATTATAAGAATTTCAAAGTCCTGGAATGATTGTTTTAAAACACTATCAATAGCTTTCAAGATAAGTTTTTCTCTGTTATATGTTGGAATAATAATGCTTACTAATGGATTTTTCATATTTAATTGTATTGACTTTCTAAATTGACATCAAAATTCATTAAAAAAACATTGAAAAAATCAATTTTATTACTAAAGATGTCTTAATGAAAATAAATGCCAGTTATATTTTGATCAATGTATCATTGTATATTAAAATTTTACCATACTACTTTACAAGTGATAATAATTATTTTTCATAAATGACTAGTTTATTGATGAAAAATCATCAATTCATTCTTTTATTGCATTATAGAGATCAATGGTAAACTCTTTTTTTCTTTCTGAAGATAGATGCCATAAATCTGGAAAATCATTATCATGATATTCAAAATCAGGAAGATGTATTATTCTTATACCGTTTATTTGTGCCCATTGATCAAAAATATCTTTATTTTCTTGGCTTAACTTTGTTTCATATATTCTTTGCTGAGTGGATGAAATGGGCATATCATATAATATCAATTCTCCTCCGTTCGATTTGATTAATTCATTTATAGCATTAAGCATGCTGTTATCAAGGTCATTGAAAGTTACAGGTTGCTGCCCTTTTTGTTCATCAATATTTTCTTCGGCCCATTGAATTGCTAGTTTCCTGGCTTCCAGAATAGCTCTGCTGTCTGATTTAATTCCTCCGGAAGAAGAAATATTGCCACCATTTTCATGGTTGTCTGCCAGAACATCAGTAATTTTTGAGCTAATTTTTTTTCTATTCTCTTTGATAAATGGCACTGTTCTGTAAAAGGAACTAGAATAAAATCCGATCACTTGAATTTTAATGGAGAGTGAATTATTTGAATATTTCAAAAACTTCACTAAATCGGGCAAATTAATATATGGTAATATGAGATGAGGCATTCGCTCATCCACATGGTATGCATATGTGTTAAAATTCCTTTCATATGCAGTACCTCCTGGTAATTCAATACAAACTTTTGAACCTTTGAATATATTCTTATTCCTTCTTAATAGACTTTTTAACGCCATATAATTGATACCTCCCGTAGAATATCCCCTGCCAGCATTGATTACGTTTGAATTTATTTCAAGGGTTTCAATTTCTCTTGCATCAATGGCTGCTGCAACACGGGATGATCCTATAAAAAGATAATCTATTCGTTCAGCTAATGTTTTTTTATATTTTCCAATAATCTGATCAATAAGACTTTGCTCACTTTTATTCTCTTTAATTCTGTATGTATCAATACTCGAAAAATACAAAGGATCAATGCATAATCTTGAAAATACCTCAAGAATGATATACAGCGTTAACAAATAAATTCCGGTCTTTTTTATAAATGTCGGCATGATTTAAAACTGAAAATAGATAAATGAGTTTTTAGCTTCCGCACTGAAAAAAACAATTAAAACAATAAATGATGTATAAAATGCATATTTATAAATATTGTTCCTGAATTTGAGATCTATGGGACATTCTTTTTCCCTGTTTATCCATTCAAATACAAGCATTAATATAATATAAGGGATAAATGCCAAATAAGTATAATTTACAAAATTGAGATTTATGGCTGCTATGTCCTCAATATAGTGGAGAGCATCTGTAACACTTTGACTTCTGAAAAAAATCCATCCAATACATACCAGAATAAACGTAATACAAATATTCAAGACATCATTGAATGATATATGATTGTTCTCTTTTCCAATAATAGTCAGGTTTTTCCTATTCTTCTTCAGTAGTTGTAACGGCAAAAAATAAATTGCGTTCAATCCACCCCAGACAATGAATGTCCAGTTGGCACCATGCCAGAAACCACTTACAATAAAAATAATAAATGTATTACGTATTATTAACCAGGTATTTACTCTGCTTCCGCCCAATGGAATATAAACATAATCCCTGAACCAGGAAGATAAAGAGATATGCCATCTTCTCCAGAATTCTGCAATATCTCTCGAAAAATAAGGATAAGCAAAATTTCTCATCAATTTGAAATCAAATAGTCGTGCTGTACCAATGGCTATATCAGAATAACCTGAGAAATCGCCATAAATTTGAAAAGCAAAATAAATGACTCCAATTATTAATGATAGGCTATCCTGGTTACTATAGTTATTAAAGACCTCATCAACGACTTTAGCACAATTATCTGCTATCACCATTTTCTTAAACAATCCCCAGATTATCAGTTTCAAACCATATATTCCGTTTTCATATTTAAATATCCTTTTTCTTTCGAATTGGGGCAATAGGTTTTTTCCGCGTTCAATAGGTCCGGCGACCAGTTGAGGGAAAAAACTAACAAAAGCAAAGAAAGCAATGACATCTTTTGTAGGTTCAAGCTTGCGTTTATAAATATCAATTGTGTAACTTAAAGTTTGGAAAGTATAGAAACTTATTCCAACAGGTAAGATAATGTTCAGCGTTCTTAAATTGAGTGTATTACCCAGGAATGAGAAGGCATTGATGAAGCTGTCAACGAAAAAATTGTAGTATTTAAAAAAGCCTAAAAGTCCTATATTGATAATAATACTTAATGATAATAACAGGTCTCTTTTACGTTTGTTTTTTTCATTATTTAGAAACAGAGAGATAGTATAATCTGCTGCAGAACTGATGATTATCAGAGATAGAAATCTCCAATCCCACCATCCGTAAAAAAAATAGCTGGAAATTAATAAAAGAATGTTTTGTCTCTTTATGTTTTTAATTGACCAGTAAAGTGTAAATACTATGACCAGAAAGATTAAAAATGTAATGGAATTGAAAAGCATATGATTCAGCTATACTGGAAAAAGGTTATTAATGGAATATCAAATCTTTAAAATCTGCCAAATATAAAGACATATTTATAAATTATACTTACACATTTGACTAATAGGCTAATTCCCATAGTGAAACAAAAAAGAATTTTGACATTAAAATAATTACGAATAAATCAACATTAAATCAGAATTATGAAGAGAATACTAAAAAATATAATTTTGAAATTGAGTGCTTGGCAGATGTTAATAAGTGTAATGATTTAAGGATTCCTACAATATATGTATTGGCCTGATTTTATTTAACAGCATAGCATTAATAATTTTCAATAGTTTAAAGGTTCTTTCAACTCAGGACATGTCCGGAGATGAGAAATTGTTTGGCAACTTTTTCAACACAAAATTTAGGAGTGTGAAAAGATTATAAATTACTTTTGTATTCTCTTGCCAATTCAAAAAATGAAGACTTCAATCCGCCATAAAATACTTGAAATGAATAAAGCTCTGTAATATTGTTACCTTCAATTACAATCGGTCCGTCCGGTGTAATACCAATATCCCATCCGATCATAAAAAACTGTTGAAATAATTGATGAAGTGATTTAACCATTTCTACCGACTCATTATAAAAAGGAATACGAAAGTCTTTAAAGATTGTATTGGTTTCCGGATGCCTATCCATTTTATATTGTACAGTATCAGGATCGTTTGAATAGGCGTATTCCATCAATTTTCCGGTATCTTTATCAATCCCAATCATAATATTTCCACTATAGCTGTTATCAACATAATTGTTATTGATTCCGATTCGTAAATACACCTGATAATAATGAATGGTCTGTCCGATCCTGATAGTAAGCATCCTTAATGTATTAATGCAGGAAGGATTTAGCATATTCATATCACTGTGTTGAAGAATGCGCTCTTGTATCAGGAATTTCTTGTTGCCAAGGAACTTCAAAAAATCGGAAACAGACATTTCATTTCGATTGAGTTGAAATTTCTTATTTAGAAGTTCAATCTGATAGATCATCTTTCCTCCGAATCCATTAATCAATTTGCAAAATCCATCAAAGCTATCCTGAAGGAATTCTTCTTCAGTACTATACTTTTTGGACCTCAAATTAAAAATGCCAGTGTGATCGATCAAATAAAGATTATTTGGAGATCTGAAGCCTTGTCCAACCAGAATCTGATGAAAGAAATACTTATCTTCCAAAATAGGATAATATTCCGGGGTGTTTAATTCTTTTTCAATTCTTTTAAATTGATATGGTTTAATATAATCACCAGGTTTTTTCCCTTTGAGAAATAATTCATAAATAAAATAAATATTTATTCCTCCTCTATGGGCAATTACCCAATATATGAGTTCAAATAATATAATAACGTATGATTTGTGCTCCGTTTTTAGGATATTGAGACGCCGTTTCATTACTTTCCTTAGCTTTTTAATTATCATGTTTTATTGCTTTCAGGTAATTTGATTTTATTCTAAGTATTGATAAGCTAGTATGTTAATTTAAATAAATATAATACTCAGTAAAGTAGTATTGCTATTTATTATTATTCTCCCCAGGTAATTGAAGTTCTGACAATTTTAGCGGGGCTTCCTGCCAGAACAACATTGTTATCTGGAATAACATGATTTATCATTGAGTTTGAAGATAAAACTACCATATTTCCCATTTGACTTCCTTTAAGAATTAAACAATGATTGCCAATCCAGCAATGATTGCCGATCCTTATCTCTTTATCCGGATTAATATGGTTTAAATCACGATCAAAAACTCTGTGAAAATCCGTATCAATAATCTGGGAATCCCATGAAATTCTGCAATCATGGCCAAACTCAATTGATTTATAGCAAATAATAAAACTCCCCGATGATATTCGGAAATTATTTCCTAATTTCAAGATAGCTCCTTTACCGACAATAATCTTTGCCCCGTATTTAATTACTGCATTGCCATAAAATATTACTACTCCTAAGTTTTCCCAAACTGGACGGTTATGCCTCTTATCATAAATCCCTATTTCACGTGTGCCAATACGAATCATTCCTGACCTTATTGCCCCTGAAATTTTAACGGATCCTTTCACACATTTTAATTTTGTATTTCTGCTAAGAAATATTGGCAAATACAACGCTTTTCTGAAGGATAGATAATGGAAATTAAAATAAATTGTCTTAAGATTAAAGTAGATACGCAAGATATTTATAAATTTTAGAATCTTCATCACTGTATCTTTAAGTTAGTATTAAAGATTTTATCAACATTAAAGTAATACTTGAAAAATATTAAATTCCAAATATTGGATCTGAATAAATTCAGAGTTATATGAGTTTAAATAGCCGAAATTAAAGCCAATAGAAGATTTATTGTGTTGTACACTGAATACTTGTAATCAAAAAAGATAAAGGAATTATAAAAATAAATTGTTTCATTTCAATTGACTTGTTAAAATATTTAATTATTCCAAAATCTTGTTATGTGGTTAATTTATAGATGCAAGGTTATCTTACAGGATAATAGAATAAATTATTTATTTACAGGGACATTTATATTTCTTATATTTTTTGCACGATCAATATCAAAAATATAAAGTATGCAAAGAATTACAATATCTACACCACCGAAAATTCCGGTTCCTGTAATAAAAGTAAAACATTGTGAAAAAATATAATACTTCAGGTAACTATATTCAGGCGATACTCGAAATCGAATGGAATTCACAATCATGACAACACCAGCAAGCATGAATATAATACCGTATTTTATATAATCTCCAATGAGACCGATATCAGAAAGATAAAATCCATATTTAAGGCTAAGAAAGGCAAGTCTCTGACTATAGAGACTCCCAGGGCCAGATTCTCCATTACCAAAAAAATAGGCCCAGTTATTAGGCATAAAATCAGTAAGAAAGAAATTCATTGTCTTTAATCTTATCCCTCCAGATAAATTTTTTGATTGAGAAGAAGAAATCAGGGTCAATTCATAAAAAATGTTCTGAAAGGCAAAAAAGAGTGCAACAATAGCGGATAAGAAGATCAAAGAGATAAGCAATTTGGATCTAACTTTTTTCGAGAACAGAATATAGACCATGCTTAAAAAAACCAGGGCAAAGATCATCTGCCTGGTTCCCTGTAGTACAAAAATACTTAACGATACAAAACTAAGGAGGAGATAATAAAACTTTTTCTTATTAAAAAACTGGTACAGAAAAAAAAAGTATGCAGCCTGGGTGCAGATCATACCCGGGACAAATAATCTAAGGGTCCCACGACCTTCTATGTAGTATATATTCATGATCATTTTAGGGAAAACAATCAATTGTAAATAATATAAAACAACAGCCAGGAGACCAACACCAACAATAGATTTTATAATGAACTGAACCGGGATTTTGTAAATATGTACGTAAAAATAGATCAAATAAAATACCAACAATCTGTATGCGAAAGCAGATATCAAAATGCTTTGCTGATGAAAATATTTTGCCATAAAAATGCTTGGAATAGAAGAGATAATCAGAATGATTATCGGTGTTGAGAAATGCATTTGAATGTGTCGGAATGGGAGATAAATAATCCCTATTATTAAAAAAGATATCAAAAGGCCTCCGCTTATGATTTGAGCCAGGTATCCAATCGTTGATGAAATAAATGATAATTGGAACAATTTAAAATAGGATACAATGAAAAAAAGCAGTACAAGCTTGCTGATATTTCTGGTAATGTTTATTTGCATTCCTGTGGAATAAGCATTGAAATCAGTTTCATCAAACAACGGACAAAAATAAGGAATAAACCTGATAATATGAAGTGAGGGAAAAAAGGTGCCAACAACGATACCCAAGATCGTATGCGCCATAAAATTTACCCACCGCAAAATTATCTGCATTGCGGGCAAAATAATTTATAAAATTAAAAATAGAAAAATTCTCCAATAAGCTTCTGACCATCTTAAGGGCAAGCTTTGTAAGTTTCCAGCCATATAGATGAAAACCAAATTTTACTCTTCGTTCTATCAGAATATGTTTGAAAATAGGTTGAATCATTAACGGGATCATCCATGACCAATAGGAGCATCCTAAGACAGCCATAATAATCATGAATGATATTGTAAAGACTGCAGTACTACAATTAATTATGCCAATATATTTGAATACAAACTTACTTTTCCAGTAATGCAAGTGGCACAATATTAAAAGAATTGCTTAGGAACAGAAGTGCACCACTTATGATAGAGTCCAAGAATGAGCTGCTGCATTTCCAGCCTCTGATCCGGTGACAATTTAAGGTTGCTCTGCGATTGAATCATCAATGGTATCAGGAACTTCCTTGATATGTTCACTGCCTTCCGTATCAATATAAATGCTCTGCCGTAGAGAGGATGGCTTGTTATATAACGGATGGTCAAAAATATGGAGAAGATAAAAAAACTCCGGCCATGATCCCTCATTAATATAATTTGGAACGAAGTACCTAAGACCATCCGCGTGGCAGAGTTTCCTCATCGTGTACTTGGTATTAAATTCCTGAATGGCCAGCCGTTCTCCAATGTAGTCGCACTGATCCCCACGGCTACCCAACAGGGAACGGAACATACAATACGTACGCGGTGACAGCAGACTATATTCTGCTTCGAACAGCTTCAAGGCCTCGGCAGTTGAACTGTACATTGTCAGATCAATCGCGGCAAATGCAACCGGAGCCGGCTTACTGCGGATGAATTCAGGAATTGTATCTTTGGTGTGACCTAAAACAAGCTTAGCGCGATGCAACAGTTTTTCAAGTTTTTGTTTATCCATGGGCCAGTATCCTTCTGACCATCGAAAGGGAACATCCCGATAATCCATGATCTTTGGGTTTCCGGTACCCGTATCAAAACCATAAACATCTATTTTGATGCCAACCAATTCTTCGGTGAGCTCCGCTGCCCTCTCCAATGAAATTAACCCCCCTCCACCTGCAACTCCGAACTCTATTACGGAGATGTGCTCCATCCCGAGTACCTTGCTAAGTGCAGCACCCTGGAGAACTCCCCAAATATACCAAGGTCTCCTGCTACATACAGGATCTTGATTCAGTTTGAGATATGCGAATCGCATCCAATCATCACGATTGTCAAAGGGGACTTCCAGATAGGTTTGTTTTTCGTCAAGAAGCCATCGTTTCAGTCCTCTTGCAACCATCCTAATAGGTTTCCTAATGCTCATAGTGCGTTACTCTCCTTTCTGGGTTATATTCCCTCTTTGATCTTACTTAGGGAAGTTCAAATAAATTCATAATTGATTGCTAAAATATACAATTAGGATTAAACCACAAAATTTCTTTATTCATTCATCCTTACTTTCAAGAATTTATTCGTGAGACTCAAATTTCAAAAGTGAAATGCATTGAAATTTGTACGTCGAACCACATAACGAAGTGATCTCATGAGCGGAGCGAGTAATCCCGATAGCGTAGCGTATCGGGATAAATGAGTCTAACCTGCCAGCCGGACAGGCTGGTACTCCGATGCTTGCAACGAATATAAAAAGATTCCTTATTGATACCCCGTCTGCTTGCAGCGGGGTAGTTCATTGCTTATATTTTCAAACCTGATAAATTCAGCATGAATTACAAACTTTTATAAACTGCAAAATAGAAAATCAGAAGGCCCTGTTTAAAACTAAAGCTGGGTAAAAATAGAGAAATATTAGCCAACCGTGCCAGGAGTTTGACCAATGACTTGCTTAAAATCATAGATTCTGTGATAATTTTAATTATAATTTGAAATAAAATTTGATTTTCAGTTGAGGCGTCAGCCGGTTCGTATGAAACTCATCCGAAGCCATTGACCTGAAATTCTTAAAGTGATGTTTCATTGATAAGAAGGTCATATCATCACAGGTTGTCTATCAATGCGGCAGCACTTATATCTTCATTTCTTTTGGATAGCACTGAATTCTCCTCTTTTAAGTAATTTGCTTTTCACAAGAACAACAATTTTTTTTATGTCCTTTCCATGAGAATAAAGAGTATCAAGCAGAAATATGAATAATAATGAAGCTGTGATAATTTTATTGCCAAACCAAATTGAAAAAATCATGCCTGCAGTCAGAACCACCTTAGGTCCCCAAAACTTGAATATTTGCCCGGGTGTAAATTTAAATAATTTATAATGTCCAAAATACAGGTGTAAAGGAGTTTCTAATATAATGAAAAAAAGAGAATAAAACCTGAGAATATGGAGTGCGGAGAAAAAAGCGCCAACTGCAATACCCAATATCATAATCATGGTTAATGGGATTACCAGCGTTACCAAAGCTCGTTCCTTTTTTTCAATAACATAAAGGTCCATAACTGCAATCTCGAGTGTTTGCATTGGTATTATTGCTCCGACATAGGGCATAAAGTCGGCTACCCCAATCCAGTCTTTGCCCCAAAGAATCAATACGATAGGTTCTGCGAATAATACAAGTGGAAGGGCAATAAAAATGTTAATAAAATTCAACATGCCTAAAATATCCAGAAAGTGGGATTTGATATCTTCCCCCTTTTTTTTGGCATCAATTAAACTGGGGAGTAATACGGGTCCAAGGGTTGCATTAACAAGTCTTCTGGCCATATAAAGAAATTTATAGGCCCTGTCATATAAACCAAGATCGTATGCGCCATAAAATTTACCCACCGCAAAATTATCCGCATTGCGGGCAAAATAGTTTATAAAATTAAAAATAGAAAAATTCTCCAATAAGCTTCTGACCATCTTAAGGGCCAACTTTGTAAGTTTCCATCCATATAAATAAAAGCCGAATTTCACTTTCCGTTCTATTAAGATGTGTAAGAACAACGGCTTTATTACTAAGGGTATAATTAAAGACCAGTAAGAGAATCCCAATACTGCCATCAGGATCATTAAACTGATGGTCAATATTGTTGAAATTAGATTTATCAAACCGATATATTTAAAATCAAGTCTTTTTTCAAGAATAGCCAATGGCACTATATTAAATGAATTTGTAACAAATTGAATAGAGATCACGATGGTTGGCAAAAACAATGCAGCATTACTGTAGATGAGTGTAATAGGATAGGCAAGCAAACACATGGCAAGCGCCAAAGCAAGGCCGATCCAGGCTGTAAGGCTGAAAACGATCCGTTGATACTTCGGGCCATAATCACTACGTATAATTGCGTAAGATAAGCCGGTATTTGCGAAAAGAACAATAAAACCACTGAAAATAGTTATTAAAGCCACAAAACCATATTCTTTGGGACCCAGGAAACGAGACAGGACAATTGTTGAAACCATGGTGTCAAAGAACCATGAAATATAACTATACCCACTGAAAACAGCAGCGTTTTTAAAAAAAGTCTTTTTAATTCCCATATACCATCCTCTTATTTTATTTATTATGCAATTGGTATTTTTACTCTGATTGTTTTATAATACCATACACAATAGCATTCTATTTGTTATGTGTTTTAAAAAGTTTGCGCAGTATTCTGGTTAATAATTTTGAGAATTTATTCCTCGTAATAATTCCCGCTATAAATTCAAATAGAGTAAATTTTCTGACAATGTATTTCTTATGCCACTTAACAGCAGCCCGATCAAAAGTAATGGTTTTATAGAATAGGTAATATGCATAATCCAGACGTGCAACCCGGTACAATTTATTCAGCTTCCTGTCATTTCCTTTATATTGCCACAATACTTTTTCGTCAAACTGAAACAGGGTGTGGTACCTGAAAACATTCCTGATGGTATCCGATAGTTCGTGCCTTCTTGTATAGGTTAATATCTGGAATACGAATCCGACATCAGAGATATTCATGATTTCGTATTCCAGTTCTGTATCCTCATGATACGTTGTATCGTCAAATACTTTCGGGAATCTGGGCAATTTTTTCAGGTGATCGACTGCAAATGTAACCGTGGTATTTGATCCTGATATATCAAGTGTGCGTGTAAGTTGCCTGTAAAGAATATCTTTTCCATTGTATACATTTCCATCCCAGATGTTCAGTCCGTCCATATCTACCTTCAGGTTATACAATCGGTACGAAGAACAAATGCCAACACCTGGATTCGCTTCCATCAGTTCCACTGTTTTTTCTATGCATTCGGGAAACAGCCAGTCATCGGCTCCCAATACCTTCAGGTATTTCGAAGCTTTGTTGATTTTATAGCAACCTTCATTCCAGTTACTGGCCATTTTTAAAAATTTCTTGTTAGTAAACACCTTAAACCGTTTGTCTTTTTTTGCATAACTGTTTGCCACTTGTAGTGTATCATCTTCACTGAGGTTATTGTTTATAATGCATTCCCAGTTTTTGTAAGTCTGGTTTAATACACTGTTAAGACAGGTTTCGAAATAGACGCCTCCGTTGTATACGGGAACCACAATACTTACCAATGGTTCTTTCTTTGTATTGGTTTGAGCGTTCATATAGTTTCTTTTAATGATTTGACAATGATTTCATACAAATGTCTAAATTTTTAACAGAAGTTATTTAAAGTCCTGGCATATTCATTTTCCCATACACTTTCTTTATAATTCGCTGATGTAATAACATAATTGCAAAGGATTATCTGAAAAAAGCCTTGTTTTTATTCCAGAAATTTACAAAGAACAGAATCGGATTTTATATAATCAATTGTTGTATTGTATGCCAAATCAATTCCTTTTTGATTCCAGTGTCCGTCCGTACGGTAATACAAGAGGGTATCGCTGTTCTTAAAATCGTTAAACACTTTTATATGCCTGACTCCCAGTTTATCCAGACCATCATATAGCCGGGGTAGAAAATCATTGTATTCATCGTCATTAATGACACCATGATACAGGGTGTATTTTGCAGGCAAGGGAAGGTATACTACTGTCAGATTGTACTTTAGTTTAAGTTTGTCGGCAAGTATCTTCATGTTATTGCATATACTGTCCATGCCACTTTGTGTGTGCTGGTAATAAAAGCTGGTCTTGGTTCCGTTTACCTGGTCATGGTAAAATAACCATGAGTTTTTTCCATTTTTAAAGTACTTCGGTGACATTTTTGAAATATAACCGAACAGATCGAATTTGATCGTGGAAATCAGGGAATAAATATGTGAAGTGAGGTAACTTCTTTTTAACATGGCATCGTATAACTCTTCACTTCTTGCAACAAAAAGCTTTGATCTCAGGTATTTCCATATTTTTAATAGTGCAGATTCTGTTTCTTTTTTTATAGGATGCATTTTATGTTCATGTTCGAATGTAATAGGTATATATCGTTCCACTCTTTCAAAAAGCACAAGTTTGGGAGTAGTATCCAAATAATGATTTGAATTCAGATAATCCAGGGGATGATCATAGTTCACATAATGGACCTCCTTATTAAAGTCATCTGCAATTCGTTCCGGAAACTGTTTATGACGGGAAAACTCGAAAAAGCTGTCGCCAAAAGTTAATATTTCACAGTCTTTTAAGGAAGCATGCTTTGCTGAATACTCAAATTTTTGTTGTGCAGGAGGCAATCCCTTTTCTCTGAAATGCAAAATATGACTGAAATAATACAGCTCTCCATATTTGGTCTTATCCCAATAGTGAGGAACTACAGGTTCAATCAGAATAGCATTGAATAAAGGTTCAAACCGAATAGAGAGGAATGCATACATACAAATTATTCCGGCACCATAGAGTAAATATTTTAGTACTTTTTCATTCATAATAATTATTAGAATTGAAAGTAAATAAATTCCTGTTGAGCACCTGATTTGGCAAATATGATAATAATAATTACCAGGTATAGTATCCAGTTCAATGCCGGTCGGTTTGAATTTATCTCCAGTGCATATTTCTTTCTTCTCTGGACCCATTCAAAAGCAGTAAAAAGTAAAATGTATATCGCAAATCTTTTATCTACAGATGGCATAGTAAAAAAAGAACTATCAATAATTCCTGAAATATATCCAAATGCATTTGCAATACTATCTGACCTAAAGAAAATCCATGCAAAAACAGTAATTGAAAAGGTGAAAGAGATTTGAAAGAATTCTTTCAGTGTGGGGAAAATCCTGTTTTCTGCGGCTATATCCAGATTTTGTCTGTTTTTTTTCAATAGCAGTAATGGGAGGAAATATAACGCATTAATAAATCCCCAGGTAATGAAGGTCCAGTTGGCACCATGCCAGAATCCACTTACAAGGAAAATGATAAAAGTGTTTCTTATTTTCATCCAGTTTCCACCTCTGCTACCACCCAAAGGGATATAAACGTAATCACGAAACCAGGTGGATAATGATATATGCCATCTTCGCCAGAACTCTGCGATATCTCTGGAAAAATAAGGGTATGCAAAGTTTTGCATTATTGAGAAACCAAATAATCTGGCAGTCCCGATAGCAATATCGGAGTAACCTGAAAAATCCCCGTATATTTGAAATGCAAAGAATATGGCTCCTAGTAACAAGTCACTTCCTGCAAAGTCCTGGTAATTGCCAAACACTTGATTAACAACAATTGCGCAATTGTCGGCAATCACAATTTTCTTAAATAGTCCCCATAAAATTTGTTTCAAACCGTCTGTTGCTTTTCTTACATCAAAAACTCTGTCAGTCTGAAATTGAGGAAGCAAATTCTTTGCTCTCTCAATAGGCCCGGCAACCAATTGAGGGAAAAAACTAACATATGCAAAAAAGGAAATGATGTCTTCCGTAGGCTTAAGTTTTCTTTTATAGACATCTATTGTATAACTAAGTGTCTGGAAAGTGTAAAAACTTATTCCCACAGGCAGTACTAATTTAAGTGTCCTGATATTTATCTCATTTCCAAAAAATGAGAATGCGGTGTTAAAATTATCAACAAAGAAGTTGAAATATTTAAAAAAACCTAACATACCAATGTTAAATACAATACTTAGAAGCAAAAATATTCTTCTTGAAGCATCCGATTTCTTTTTTTGGAGTTGTATTCCAACGGTATAATCAACCAGAGAACTCAGGAATATTAAGGAAAGAAACCTCCAGTCCCACCAGCCATAAAAAACGTAGCTTGCGATGAGCAAGAAAATATTCTGCCATTTCCTGTTTTTGCTTAATACAAACCAATAAACAAAAAATACGATCGGAAGAAATATTAAAAATTCTATCGAATTAAATAGCATGTTCTGCTTTCTTAATGAAATTCATTTTTTTAATTGATTTATCAGATATTTTGTTCTAAGTTCTACTCCTTGTTTGTTTAAATGATACTCGGTATTGAAAAACAGGCTGTCAGCCATAATTCCATCTTCCATTGATGAAATAAATGGAATAGTCACATTATCGTGTAATCTCTCGTCAAGACGAGTCAAAGCTTCCTTGTTCAGGATATATGCAGAGTGCTGGTACGCAGGATAATAAAAGAACATTCTGATATTTCTCTTTTTCAGCTCCAGATAGTAATCCTGAAGGAAATCAATGGCATCCTCATTTATTTTTCCATTGTATTCATTTATTGTAAAAGTCACATTTTCCCTTCCGTAATGTGCCACAACATCACCATGTTCATTAAATGACTTTCTGTCATATACGCCAATTTCTTTATCAGGATCAACTTTCAATGAGTTGATAAAGGCTTTCGGAAAATAGTAGATCTTTTCAGCTCCAAATTTTGGCAAGAATTTAGCCAGGTGGATCCATTGAGTGAAATTAATTAATTTTCTGCTTTCAGGGTTTACGTCGAAAAGAATATATAGTAATTCGTCAGACCCATAAAAAATATTTTCATCACCAATAAAAAAATGAGCATATTCAGGACAAATGATCAATATATCTTCAGGTTGCAGTGAGTTCATTACATCAAGGAAGATATATCTTAGCCCTAATCCTGCATGGAGTCCCATATTTATGACAGGAACGTGCAATGAATTTTCAATTTTCTCACTGTTTACACCAAAGCTCAAATTTGAACCACCCAGCAGAATGATCCTGGGGGAGGATTTGCTTTCAAGATATTCATGCTTATCCAACAATGCATAATATAAGGAATTCCTGATGCTTAAATTAGGGATTAATAATATTGATAGTCCCAGAAGTGTTATAAGCAGTACAGAAAACAATGTAAATTTCAACAGGAATTTTTTCATAGTATTAAAATTGAAAATACAAAAAGTCAATATCTTCCCATTTGCCCAGGATAAATACAGAGAGAATAACCAGGATCAGAAGTACCCATTTGAAGGTCTTCGGGATTCTCTGCAACTTTTCCCACAGGCCATATCTTTCTTCAAGGAGTTCTATTATGAATAGCAAGATAAGGGTTGAAACGGCAGCATAAAAATCGGTGGGAAAATAGAACAAGTTCAGCTTACTGCCGGGAGCAAATTCGAATAATCTCTCAATGATCAGGAATGCATCCTGAAGCGAATTTGCCCTGAAGAAGATCCATGCAAACCAGGAAAGCACGATTGTAACAACAACCTGGATGAAATGTTCGAGTCCGGGAAGCCTGGAAATCCCTGTCCGGTTATTAATCGCTTGTCTTATGTTCTTGGTCCAGATCGCAAAGATCATATAGAATCCGTGCAATGCTCCCCATATTAAAAATGTCCAGTTGGCGCCATGCCATAAACCACTGATCAGGAACGTAATGAACAGATTAAAATACCACCTTGTTTTTACAACCCTTTTACCACCAAGCGGTATGTACAGGTAATCCCTGAACCAGGTAGAAAGCGAGATGTGCCAGCGGTGCCAGAATTCGCTAATCGACCTTGCAAAATAAGGCCTGTTGAAGTTTTTCATTAAAGAGAATCCCATGATCTTTGCTGTGCCGATAGCAATGTCGGAGTATCCTGAAAAATCACAATAGATCTGAATGGCAAAAAAGACAGTTCCCAGCAACAATTGCAAGCTACCATATCCAGCCGGGTCGCCGTAGACGAGATTTACATATTCCGACAAGCGATCGGCAATGACAACTTTCTTAAAAAATCCCCAGACCATGATGTAGATGCCATCTCTTACTCTTGAGTAATTGAATTTGTGTTTTTCAAAGAACTGGGGCAGAAGATTTGTGGATCGTTCTATTGGTCCTGCTACAAGCTGCGGGAAAAAGGAAACATACAAAGCAAAAATGCCAAAATGATACTCCGGAGTTTTTTGGTTTTTGTATACATCAATGGTATAACTCAGTGTTTGGAAAGTATAAAAGGAAATACCAACCGGCAACAAAACATTGTATGCAGGTACCCGGTAAAAAATATTGAAATGAGCAAAAAGCGAATTTAGGCTACCGCCGAAAAAGTTAAAATATTTGTAGAAAAAGAGGATGCCGAGACTTGTTACCAGGCCCATGACCAGGTAAAACGACCGGATAAATGCCGATCTTGACCTTGCAATTCCTATACCTGCAATATAGTTAATTACAGTAGTTGATACGATCAGTACAACATACGTGTAATTCCAGCACATGTAGAAATAATAGCTGGCCAACAGCAGCATTACCCACCTGAAACGATGGGGCAATGCAAAGTACAACGCAATAACTATGGGGAAGAAAACAAGAAATTCTAATGAATTGAAAAGCATCTTTTATCCGGTTGTATATTACTACTGCTTGTTTTAAAAAATCTGATCATTTACAGATGAATCGTTTATTGAAGGAAGAAAAATAAAAGATGCATATATGCTTTTCTTTATTTTATAAGAATTTTGCTTGTATATGTATGGTTTGAATGAGTAACGGAAAGGAAATAAAATCCTTTTTTATACCCTGACAGATCGACAGAAACATTTCGTCCTCGTGTATTCAGCTCCATAGTCTTTGTCAACCTTCCCTGTATGTCAAGGATATCGATTTCGCATTTTGCAACCGGTTCCCGGAATACAATGGTTATTTGTCCTGCAGATGGATTCGGGAATACAATTGGATTTAGTCCGGAACTGTAAACTCGGGGAATAAATGTTGGGCTTTTGACCTCTATGATAAAGGTTTGATACACAGTTGTCTGTCCGTCTGTAAGTTCCAGTACAACAGGGAATTTCTGGTTCAGTTCACTGCTTGAAGGGATGCCGTAAAATGTTCTGGATCCTTCGATGTATGTTAACCAGTCAGGATAGGTGAGAAGATTAAGGCTAAGCTCATCATCTTCGTCTTTATCGAAATACATAAGTTCATACATGTATACTGAATCGGGATACGCAATGGTATCAGGTGTTGAAGTGAATACCGGAGGATCGTCCATATCGGAAACAAAAATAGTAAAATCCTGGTATACCGTATCGATTCCATCCGTAACACCTATCGAAACATCAAAGAACTCGTTGGCATGATTCCATAACGGAATTCCTGATAGAGTATGCGATCCTGTGTTGAAGCTTAACCACTCCGGTTCTTCATTGATAAAATAAGCAACCACGTCACCCTGGTTTGTATCAATGGCTTCTATGGTATAGCTATATTCTTCGTAGTCGTCTGCCGTGAGAATGGCTTCAGACAGGATAATGGGTGGATTGTTAATGATTTCAACAGTAAATGTAACTTCAATGGAATCGGCTTTTTTAAAAGCTCCGTTGCCGGTATCTTCAACTTTCAACCAGATAGTTTCACTTCCCAGCCACTCATCATCTTTCGGGCCGACCTGTAATAACCGGTTAACATCGATGGATACATTCAGGTTGGAGCCGGTTTGCTGTTGATAAGTCCATTGCATTAAATAATCAGGATCTTCCACATCACTTACCACCGTATCCAGATCAATAGTATCGAACGATTTGCCCATGCCTGTATATTGATCAGGAAATGAAGATATTACAGGATCCTGGTTCAGGTTTTCCAGGGCATCAAACCAGACATAGGCCATTTTATCATAACCGGTCTGATTGGGGTGCAGGTTATCACGCATATCCGTAGAATAATTAATGTCTGCACCATCTTCCATATCGACCATGACGATCCGGTTATCGCTTCGTGCTAAAACCATGGTTTCTACGTTATCATTGAATTCTGTTGTTTCGGCATGATACGTTTCCCTGTTGATAATGCGGGCAACAATAATGTATACATCCGGATCAAATGATCGGATATTATCCAGGATATCTTCAACATCTCCGGGATCGGGGGTCAGCCCATTTGTGCCAATATGCAGCAATATGATATCGGTAGGAAAATAGACAAGATAAGGTTCATGAGTGGGAGTCACCCAGGTAGAGTTATAGGCATTATAGCCCGTATTGATCAGATTGGCCAACTGGTCATCCGTGATCCCCGGAAACCCGGCATTGTCATCCATTTCATCGCTTAAATAATTGTTGCCGGCATTTTCACTCCCCACAAAATCAAAATTATATCCTGCTGCTGTAAGCAATTGGTATAATTTATAACGGTATGCAATTTTTTCTCCGTTAGGCCTCGAATCTCCCGAATAGGAATCGTATGTAATGGAATTTCCCATTGGCATTACTTTTACCGTTTGAGCCATACTGAGAAAAGAGAATCCGAAAAGCAACACAAAAATCAGCAGTATATTATAGTTTATTTTTTTCATGAAACACTATTTCCATTATGCCCGACAACAGTATTGTTACCAATGCGAATTTTAAAAAGTCTTTTAAAAACCCAACACTCTATGACTATAGAATGCTGGGTTATCTTTAAATTTTCAATCAATCATTTGTATTCCAGCGCGATCATTGTTTTTTGGTGAATTTTCCGGTTATGATCTGATCGTTATAGAATACTTTATAAATATAAATGCCCTGGCGTAATTCAGAAATATTAACGTCCACTTTTTTCAACTGGTCCGAAAGGATATCCCTGAGAATATTCCCGGTCATGTCATAAATGACAATTCTCTTCGATCCGTTGTTGTAAAATTCAAAATGGATCTCATTGTCGGCCGGATTCGGGAATACCAGCAACCCATTATCCGATTGATGGTTGTTCAAAGCAGTGAGACTGACCATTATATTATAATTTTGATGTACATCAACAGTACCGTCATTTACTTTCAGGATCACTACATTTTCTCCCAGATCATCTTCTGTTGGTGTACCGGAAAGTATGGCATCACCCGCATTAAAGTTTAGCCAGTCCGGTGTATAGACTTCAGAGAATGTCAAAACATCATCCTCATCCACATCGGTAGCTGTTATATGGTATATATATTCTACTCCGACTGCTGCTGTTTCTGATGGAACTGAGGTAATAACAGGAGGATCGTTTGTATTTTCCACTTCAATGGTGAAGTTCTGATCAACGGTGGCAGTACCATCGCTTACACGTAAAGTAACCGGATGCGTTCCTACCTCGGGGTCTTCAGGTTTGCCGATCAGGGAGTCATTCCTGAACTCAAGCCATGAAGGTATGGTAACAGCGGTTATTTCAACCTCATCACCAACATCATCATCATCTGCTGTTGCCTTATAGACGTATTCCTGGTCTTCGGTTGCATCTGTTACAGGTGTTGAGGTAAAATAAGGATCATCATTTACATTAATTACTTCAATGGTAAAATCCTGATCGACATTAATGCTGCCGTCGGATACCCTTAACAAAACATCATGGAAACCAACATTGGCGTTAGTAGGCGTAGCACTTAGCACAGCGGTAGTTTCACCGGGAGTGTAAGAGAAATTCAGCCATGCAGGTTTTGTTGGTGCGGAAATTGACAGTACATCACCCGGATCAATGTCTGTGGCAGATATCTGGTAATAATACGGAGAATCTTCATCGACTTCTTCATCCGGAGAAGTAAGAATAATAGGAGCATAGTTGTATACACATGCACCATCACCGGAATTTCCCGCATTGTAATTTTCAGCAACACGTGAAGCACCAAGAGCAACATCATAGAAAGCCAGCTCGTCAATAATTCCGTCAAACCAGAAATGATCGCTTGAACCTTCTCTATCAAGATGTCCGATATTTAAATTAGCGCCTCCCCCGAAATCGCCAAAATTTTGATTGTCATTATCTACCATTGAGTTATCAACCCAGAGTTCCATATCATTGGTTGAAGCATTGTAGGTGGCAACAATGTGATGCCATGCATTATCCAGCACATATCCCCCTTTTATATCTTTCTGGTTACCCGCATAATCAATTAAGTTAAACCATGCTGAACCATCAGTATTATCCACGCCTAGCCAATAATGGGTCTCATTAATGGGTGTATTATCTCTACCGGTGATAACCATTACACCACTTGGAGTCGCATCTGTTTTTATCCAGGCTTCAATAGAGAATGAATCATGGAAATCAAAGAAAACATTATCAGGATATTCACCAAAGGTGTCTTTCATACTGAGACTATCACTTGTTCCATTGAAAGATAATGCTCCTCCAACCTTTCCGGTAGCCGGAGTAATAGCAGTACCTGTAAGTTCATAACCCGCAATATTATCGTAATAGGGAGTTCCTGCGTCATCAAAATCCCAGTAGGCAATCATATTGTCCCTGCAATCGGGCTCTTCGGCAACGTATACATTGAATTCCTGTTCGGTATAACCGGCAGTGTTGGTTGCACGGAGTACTACATGACCGTTGGCAGAAGCAGAAGCCGGGGTCCATGAAATTTCTCCGGTAACCGCACCGACTATCATACCATCGGGGTGTTCTACGAGTGAGTATACCGGAAGCGGATTACCGGAAGCATCTGCATCATAAGTATATTCCTGACCAACATTGGCATAAATATCAGGTTCCGAAAGAAATACAGGGGAATTCCCATCACAATACCCGATTTGATATAACCTGGCGTTGTTATAATGCGTGGTGATCTCAGATGAACCAAGTGCCCTGCTATATACTGCTACTTCATCGAGGCCTCCTGTATAATAATAGCCCGGTACGGAGTTCACACTCAGGTATCCGAAACTTATAGGAGCAGTGGATGCAAAATTGCCGTCATAATTGACAGTTGAAGTTTGTGGTGTGCCTGCATTGACGTATAAGCTGTTCACATCTGTACTTCCGTCGCGTACAGCAACAATATGTACCCACTGTCCCGTATTGTATAAGGAAGAGGTAGTAAGGTAACTGTTTGCTCCGCCATTATTATCAATGAGGTACCAGGTAATTTCTCCTGTAGCTTCCTGACCGATCCACCACTGTGTGCTGTTGGAAGGATCATCTCTGCCGATAAAAACTCTTATGCTTCCCGTTTGAGTATATTTAACCCAAAGTTCAATGGAAAAACTGGCAGTTCCTGACCAGTCAAAATCGGTATGATCATCGATCGTAAGGAATGTTGAAAGACTGGCATTAAAATATTGCCCTTTGCCACTAACTCCTGTTGTTTGAGAAGGTGCGGAGGTAGGTGCTGAGGCATCGTGACTGTCATAAAAATCAACATAGTCAGGCCCGGTTGATTCCTGTAATTTCCAATAAGAGATCATGTTGCTTGGACATTGTGCCCAGGCATTACTGAAGAAAATTGTTGAGAATGAGATCAGCAACAATGTAACTAGGTTGTGTTTTGCTATTTTCATAATAAGGTTATTTAATTTCATTTTGATTTACGTCAAATCGTATGTAATGTTACTTTTAAAAAACTAGTCAAATTCCAGAACAAATGTAGTTTATTTTAAAGGTGCAGTTGACTTCATTTTGATAAACAAGGAAAAATACATGATCAACAATATCATTTATTATTTTTTCGGCAAATACACAAGAATTACAGCAGGTTTGCATTATAGACAATAAATATATCAATCAATAAAAAAATTCGTAAGAACAGAAAACTGGTTTCCTGAAATACATACATGCCCCTGATCACGAACTTTTATTGTATAAACAGAAACCAAAGCTTTTTAGTAACTAAATAAAGAAAATAACTTTTTGTCCTCCGGATCTGGCTAAATTTTTTTTATCATTGCATCGGGTAGAAAGCTGACTTCAAAACCCGGATGCTCTTCTTTGCCTCTCACAATGTTAAAGAACTTTGAACGGATCTTATTCAGTATCGGTCCGTCAGGATCCAGTTCCGTAGTATCAATCTGTTTTACCGGCACCAGTTCTGCCAGGGTACCGCAAATACAAACTTCGTCGGCAATTAACAATTCGGTTCTGTCAATTGGTCGACGCACAAAACTAATATTTAATGATTTCGCTATATCTTCCACAAAATCGATGGTAATGCTTTCCAATGCTCCTTCTGTTGCAGGCGGAGTATAAAGAACCCCGTCTCTGACCATAATTACACACGATGCCGTGGCTTCTGCCACTCTGCCCCAATGGTTCAACAGGATCATATCCGAAAAATTTCTGGTTCTTCCATCTATTCGCGCAAACCTGCCAATCTGGTAGTTTGTGGAAGTTTTTATTCTTGCAGGAAGAACGGGATCGATGGCTCTTTGCCAACTGCTGACACCAATGCTGATAGCTTTAGGCTCTTCTTTTTCCTGGTGATATGCTGTTATTACCAGGTCAGCCTTTGTTTCCATACCCCAATGACCTTCAATTACAAAAAGAGTCGGGCGCATCCACATGTCTTTTTCTTTTGTTAAAAGTGCCCCCGTAAGTTCAAATACTGCTTTCTTGAAATCTTCATAGGTCCAGGAGCAGGGGATATACATGAGTTTTGCAGAGCGTAACATACGTTTGTAATGTCTTTCCAAAAAGACAATACCAAACCGACCGTCCTGATGCCAATATCCTTTCAAACCTTCAAATACATTCAACCCTCTTGTTGCTGCTTCGCATCCAACATGAAGTGTAGCTTCATCCCAGGGAATTAATTTCCCGTTCATGTAAGCAAATTCTGGTCTCTGGAGTTTCATATTTATTACAATTTAATAATGATTAATTTATTCTGATTTCAGGATTTAACATTTGTTACTGATGTTCATTTTATATTTCTTTAATAAGCTGTTTTGTAAGTAACAGATGAATGGCTTCGTTCAGCAGATCTGTTTCTATGCCTGATAAATCCCCAATATCAGAGAGAGTATAGTCTCCATCGGAATAACTCAATACCCATAACAAAGCCATTTGCAATTGCTGGCTGTCGTTCCTTCCGCCAATACTGTCATACAAACCTCGTTTTCCAAGTTGAGGTTCACCCTTTGGGAACAAATTCATGTATTTTTTCCCGTGCTCAATTTCGAATATTATTTCTTTGATAATTCTGAACGAATCTTCCAGACCTTTTTTTGAAATAAAATTCAGGTTATCGGCGGAAGAATGATATTCAGGATATTGACTATAAGGGACCCTGGAAATATTTCCAACCGGAAGGTTGAATCCCGGTGAACAGAATTGTCTTTCGTCATAGCCATAAGGAACGAAATCAATAATGTTACAGGCTAATTTGTTCTTTTTCAATACCCTTTCCGCAATTCTGTCAATTGATGAATTTCCTGTGCGAGACCGTTTGTAGGTAAACAAGCTGTCAATTCCCAGGAGAGAGGTGACCAGTCCGTATTTTATGTGTGAGAGTTGATCCTTGTTCTGTGATAACCAGGTAATGGCTCCAATGGTAGCAGGGATAAAAACAAACCGGTATGTATACTTAGTATCGGATCGGCTTAATTCTTTTGCCAGGAAAGTGTTCACTGCAATACCCGACAGGTTATCGTTGCAAAGCGAAGGATGACAAATGTGTGTCGAGAGGAGTACTTCATCATCCGTTTCCCCTGCAATTACCAACTCGCCATAAGTCAGCGAACCTTTTGTAAGCGAAGAATCAATGAATACTTCGTAGGTGTCTTCCGTTAATTCAAGGAGTTGTTTATGGCTGATGCAGAATCCCCATTTTTCTGCATAATATGAGGTACGGTAAGGCACCCATTCAGGATGTTCCGGTATGGAGTAAAGATGTTTCTTAAGAGTTTCAAGATTGATAAAATCGTGTACCGGAGTACTATAATTCAGTACATGCAGATTCAGGTTTTTAAAATCAACTATTTTCTCTCCCTTTGAATTTTTAATAAATGCATCTCTGATATTCCATTCTTTAGGAACCTCCCAGTCAAGTACCCTTGTACCGGTAGGAACTTCATGTATCTCAAGAGGAATATGCTTTTGGATCAGGCGCAAGGTTTCCCTGGTTCCTTCACCCGTTATACTTCTGCATATAGGATACAATTTGCTGATAAAATTGTATAACTCGGTTCCCATGTTAACGGAAGTTCTTCAATGTTTGAATTCAAGGACGTTAAAAAATATTCAGGTCAGGAATGAAGGTAACAAATTTACCACCCCACTGGCGAATAAAATTCAATTGCTCACTGATTTCATCCTTCAGGTTCCAGGGAAGAATAATTACGTAATCAGGCTTATAATCTTTTATGCTGTCAAGATCACGAACCAGGATATGACTGGCAGGTAAATATTTATTTTGTTTATGAGGAGAAAGATCCACAACAAATTGTACCAAATCATCACCTTTTACACCGCAATAATTTAACAATGTGTTTCCTTTGGCTGCGGCTCCGTATCCTATTACTTTTTTCTCTTCTTTTTTTGCTTTGATCAGAAAATCCCAGACCGTATACTTAATATTATCAACTTTATCCTGGAAATTGCTGTAATAGTCAAGAGTGTTCATGCCCAATTCTTTTTCCCGCTGCAGAAGATCGGTGACATTCGGAGATATTTCTTTTGTTTTATCTTCCTTGTGTTTAGCGAAAATACGCAGAGAGCCTCCGTGTGTAGGAAGTTCTTCTACGTCAAACATTTCCAAGCCCTGGTGTTCGAAAATCCGTTTTACGGCAAAGAATGAGTAATACGAGAAATGTTCATGATAAATGGTATCGAACTGGTGGTATTTTACCAATTGCATAAGATGGGGAAATTCAAAGGTTACAACTCCGGTATCTTTCAGGGCAATTTTTACCCCTTGTACAAAGTTGTTTATATCCGGTACGTGCGCCAGCACGTTGTTTCCAAGTATCAGATCGGCTTTTATACCTTTTTTTACCAGTTTGTTCCGGGCAAATTCGGCGCCAAAGAAATTAATGATCGTTTCAATACCTTTTTCGATTGCCACCTGAGCGGTATTGGCAGTGGGATCAACTCCCAAAACGGGAACGTTACGCTCTTTGAAATACTGAAGCAGGTAACCATCGTTGCTGGCAATTTCAAGAACAAGAGAATTTTCGTTATAGTGAAATCTCTCGATCATCATTTCAGCGTAGTTCTTTGCGTGGGCAAGCCAGCTGGTTGAATACGATGAAAAATAGGTATATTCACTGTCAAATATAGCTTCTGCTTTTTCCATTTCATCTACCTGCACGAGGTAACAATTATGACAAACGAAGATCTTTAACGGAAAAAAAACTTCCGGTTCATTAAGCTGAGAAGGCTTTAACATGGCATTTGAGGGTGGGCAATTAATCAAATCAACAAATACATGTTCCAATTCTGTGTTGCAGTGTCTGCATTTTGTAACTGACTTATTGTTCATTATGATTGATTTTATAAAATGTATCTGAAATCAAGAGTTTTCTTTGCAGAAAGCAATGATTTTTTTTCATTAAATTCTTTCCAGGCTGTTAATATTACAAGAATATCAGCCTTTTCAACGGTTTCTTCCATGGAATTCGCATATTCAATATTCAAATGTGAATGATCGTGTTTAAAATTGTTCATGGCAAGAGGATCGTAGGCAAGAATATTTTTGTATCCTTTTTGAATCAGTTTTTCAATAATGTCCAGGGAAGGGGTCAAACGGATATCGTCTGAGCCGCTTTTAAATGAAAGTCCCAATATTCCGACTTTCTCGTTCTTTCCAATGGAATCCCGGATTTTTTTTACCACAAAATCCTTGATTTCATCGTTGATCTTCAGGTTGCCTTCAAGTACTTTGGGTGTATATCCTTTGCGCTTCGCAATCGAGTACAGGGCATGTGTGTCTTTCGGCAGACAATATCCACCATAGCCGCATCCCGGATAAACATAGCTCGACATGGATGCAGGAGAACCAAACCATCTTTTGTCTTCATGCAGGATCTTAAAAGCATCCTGTGTATTGATATTTCCTATGGTATCGGCAACAATGGACATCTCATTGGAATAACTGATCATGGTTGAGAGCAGGGTGTTGGACAAATATTTGATAAACTCGGCTGTATTGTATGTAACAAAATGTATGGGTGCATTGAAAGGTTTGTATATACGCTCCATAATTTGTTTGGTCCTGTCGTCTTCAGCACCAACTACGATTCTGTCTGGTTCAATAAAATCTTCCCAGCAATAGCCTTCTCTCAAAAATTCCGGGTTGGATGCAAATCCATAATTGCCAATGGAATTGGGAGCTTCCTTTTCAACAAATGGGATAATCTCTTCCCGTAAAGTAGAGGGAGGTACAGTTGATTTCACAACGAACACCTTAGAGCTTCCGGCATCTGCATTTAAAACCTGCTTTATTGCATTTAACAAATGACTCAGATCTGCACTGCCGTCTGCCGATGCAGGAGTTCCCACACAGAAAAATATAACCTGACTGTCTTTTACTGCTTCTTCAAGTGATGCATTGAGGAAAAAGGTCTTCTCATATTCTTCTGTCAGGACTTCTTTCAGTCCCGGTTCATGAAAAGGAATTTCAAAGTTTTTTAATTTATTTAGTCTTGATTCGTCGATATCAATACCATAGGTACGAAATCCTTTTTTGCTAAAACCCAGGCCTGTTGTCAATCCAACGAAACCGAGGCCGATAACTGTGATCATAATATTATTTGCTTAGATTATATTTTAAAAAGGTTAAGAATCGTCCAATACCTTCATCCACATAAACTTTCGGATCATAATTCAGAAGTTTTCTTGCTTTGTCAATTTTTGGACATCGGCGGTTTGGATTATCTGTAAGATAGGCATTATCAGCAGACTTTTTAAAAGTAATTTTCCCTTTATAATTGAAAATTTCTCTTCCGTGTTTTAAAAACAGATCCGAGAATTCCCGTACGGATATTTCAGGTTTTTCAATACCTATGTTGAATGCTTCAAGTTTATCATACAGAAGAACTTTCAAATATCCGTTGATGGAATCGGACACATAACAAAATGTTCTGGTAGGGGAGCCATCGGAAAAAATTTGCAGGTCGCGTCCTTCAATTATGGCTTTTGCCATATCGGCAGGCAATCTTTTGTCTTCAATATTCATACCCGGACCATAGTTATTAAAGGGTCGTGCTATGGTTATCGGGATTTTTCTGACTTCATTAATAACATAACACAGGGTTTCACCAAATCGTTTTGCTTCGTCGTAACATGCACGCGGTCCCATGGTTTTCACATTTCCCCTGTATTCCTCGTCAGTTGGTATAAATTCCGGGAAGGGATCACCATATATTTCACTGCTGGAAAAAAAGATAAATCCTTTAAGGGATTCTTTTCCCGAATAAAGATCCAGAAGTCTTCGCAAACCTATAATATTCGAATCAAGTGTTTCAAGGGGGTAGATCCTGTAATATACAGGAGAGGCTATCGACGCAAGATGAATAACGAAATTAACGTCTTCAATATTGGGAATGCTCAACAGATCATCCTGAATAATATTGAATTCAATGAGATCTATTTTATCATGGATTTCCGAAAGCTGGTTTAACCAACTCCTGTTGCCCGTAATAAAATTCTCTAAACAGATAATTTTTTTGATATTCAGTTCTTCTGCATATGCAGCGAAATAATGTACAAAATAGTAACCAAGAAAACCTCCGCAACCGGTTATTAAGACTGTTGAATTCTTTAGTTTATCAATCTCGCGGGGGGATAAATTTTCGTGTATGGCTTTCAGATCTTCCCGAATGACGGGATTTTTATCCAGGTATTGATTAAGTTTTGTTAAAGACATGAAGATTTTTATTAGTGAAAAATGAATTGCATTCTATTATCATTTGGTATGGATTGCAGTTTTAATCCCAGGTTTTCCATGGAGGTTTTCCGCTATTCCACATATCTTCGAGAACATTTTTATCTCGTAACGTATCCATAGGCATCCAGAAATCATCGTGCTTGTATGCAGCCAGTTTTTTTTCTTTTGAAAGTTTTTCAAGAGGTGTTTTTTCAAATACTGTAGAGTCATTTTCCAAATAATCAAATATATCGGGTTCCAAAACAAAAAAGCCTCCATTGATCCAGGCTGAATTTTCATCTTTTGGTTTCTCACGAAAATTTGAAATTAAGCTATCATCGCCTTTCAGAGAGAAGGTGCCAAATCTTCCCGGCTCCTGAACAGCCATAAGTGTGGCTACGACATTCTGGTTTTTATGGAAATTTATTAATTCACTGATATTTACATCACTTACTCCATCACCATAGGTCATGCAAAATGTTTCGTTGCCCAGGTATTCCTTAACTCTTTTCAACCTTCCACCTGTCATGGCATTTGTTCCTGTATCAACCAGGGTAACCTTCCAGTTTTCCGACTCATTATTTAAAATTGACATGGTATTGTATTTGAGGTCGAAAGTGACATCAGACTGATGAAGGAAATAATTGGCAAAATATTCTTTGATAATATACCCTTTATAGCCAAGACAAATAATGAATTCATTGATGTTGTAATGAGAGTACATCTTCATGATATGCCATAAGATCGGTCTGTCACCTACTTCAACCATAGGTTTTGGTCGAACACCACTTTCTTCGCTTATTCTTGTGCCGTAACCACCGGCTAAAATAACAACCTTCATATTTATAAATGTATATAGTGTTTCATGAAATGATAGAAAGTTCGCGCATCAAAACTACGCAAATGTCATTCATTATTTAAATTTAAAAACTTAATTTTTATAAATGTCTTATTTCATTGGATGAATTGTTCCGCTCAAATCGTTAAGGAGTGTTTTTGTTGTTGAATCGTGAAATTGTGTAATCGTGTAACTGTTTAATCGTGTAATCGTTAAAAATGATTAATCGATGAATCGGGCAATCGATGAAATGAAGTTAATCAACCAACAGAATGTTTTTTATATAACATCAGTTAATCAATTCATCAGTTCCCCAGTTAATCTTTTGTTGTTTATGAGTTGAGAAGTTTAGAGTTTAGAGTTGGGTAATGGTTGCTGGGTACATGGAGCTGGTTACTTGTTTAACTGTTGAATCGTGGAACTGTTTATTTGTTTAGATGTTGAGGAGATGAATTGAGTAGTTAAGATGTTTAGGATTTAGATTTATAATAATCTGTATTTATTCAATGTCGAATGTCCAATATCAAATATCCAATGTTGAAGTACAAGTTATAAGTTATTGGAAATTGTCTGCCTGCCGCAGGCAGGGACATTGGGTGTTTGATGGTTGGGTTATTAGAAAATGATGAATTGGAGAATCGGTGAATTGACTTCGTCGAGCTCTCCCGATTTTTATCGGGATCGGTTGAATACGTCGAGCTCGCAAGCTCGGTTGTGTAATCGTGATTCGTGATTGGTGATCTGTGAATTGTGATCAGTTTGGAGTTCGGGTGCTAATTGCGTATAGCTGATCACCAACTGTATAAAAATAAGGACTGGCCTATAATAAATCCGGCAAATAAATCATTGCGCAGGCTTGTTGCAAAGGATTTTCAAGTTCCGCGGAAGTGAAACGTCAGCGGAACGACACGAAAAGCCAAGCAATAAGATTTATCCGGATTTTTTATCAGCCATGAGTTTTTTGCTTTCTTTTTTGATCAGCAAAAAAGAAAGTCGTTCCGTTTGGGAACGGAACGAAACAAAGGCAAGTGTGGAAGATAAAAAAGAATGTCGAACCGCATTGGGAACGGTTCGAAAACATGGCTTGCGGGTTTGAATATAGAAATTGAAAAAGACTTGAGATTTGCGAATTGAAATTTGTGACTGAAAAATTCGCAATGATTACAACAATCAGAACAGGATCTCAAAGTTACTTCACTCCATGCAGTAATTTATTGATTTGTTTTGACAGGATAAGCAATAGCACTCCGATACTCACAGTGACCAGCCCGGTTTTCGTAAATACATCAAGATAGATCGCATAGGTCTCAGATGCCGGAGGGATTATATCTCCCACTTGACCCGCGCCGGTAAACTTAGCCAGGATAGCTGCGAGATAATTTGCAGCAGCCCACGATAAAAACCAGGCCCCCATAAGGGTTCCGGCCATATTCTTTGGAGCCAGCTTGGTTACCATTGATAAGCCAATAGGAGAAATGAATAATTCACCGGTTGTATGCAGCAGATACAAAAGTACAAGTGTTATAAGCGGCATCATGAAATCCTTTGCAAACAGGGCACCAACCCGAACCATAAGAAAGCCCAATCCCAGTTGGATAATGGCAAATCCAAACTTCATAGGAATACTCGGATTCCGTTTTATCTTATCAAGCCAGATCCACATGACCGAGAAGATGGAACCAAAAACAAGAATATAGAAGGGATTAAAAAATTGGGTAGTGGGAGCACCCATTTCCCAGCCTCCTATCATCCGGTCAACATTTCTGGAGGCAAATATAGTAAGTGATGTCCCGGCCTGTTCAAAACAGCTCCAGAAGACCACATTAAACAATAGCAGGATAACGAAACCAATCATCCTGTGCAATAGAATTTTACCGCCTTTTATTCCGGCTGACATTAAAGTATAAACAACAAAAACGGCTGTGGCAATCAATAAATACATGACAATATCATTGAAACGTACTAATAGATAAACAGCAGGAACAGCAGCAACCAAACCAATAATTACCAGGTGAAACTGTGTAAGGGGGCCTAACATTTTGCGATGCAATTTTTCGGGATTTGGCGGAGTGATTTTATCGGCAAATGGTCTGTTTCCAAACCCAAAGATCAATGAACCCGCTAACATTCCCAAACCGGCGAGAGCAAAACCATAGTGGTAGCCCAGTTTCACCCCTACTTCGGCAACAACCGTTGTGGCAAGCAGAGCACCAATATTTATTCCAATATAGAAAATGGTAAAGCCGGAGTCACGGCGATTATCATTTTCCTTATATAATTTTCCGACAATCGTAGAAACATTGGCCTTAAATAATCCGTTTCCAACGATTAAACATCCCATGCCAAGGTATAGCAAGTGTTCTCCGCCACCAACGATTAAAAATTCGCCAATCGACATCAGGACACTTCCAAAAATTACAGCATATTTATAACCCAGTATTTTATCTGCAATTCGGCCTCCTATTACAGGTGCGGCATATATAAGGGCAGTATAAGCACCATAAATAAAATAGGATTCTTCTTCCGCTTTTGCAATAATATGAATCAGGTACAAAACCAGGAGCCCGCGCATTCCATAATAGCAAAATCGTTCCCACATTTCTGAAAAGAAAAGTACCGCTAAACCTTTTGGGTGTTTCGGAAATAAAACCATATGTGTATTTTTTAAATGATATTCAGTCTTAGACTAGCAATGTTTTATTTATTTAGAACAAAACAAATATAGACGAATTTTTAAATTCCTGTCCTGAAAAATTCAAATGACCGGCTAAATTTGTGTAACTGGATTATATTAAGTGTAAATTCGCTGAATCAATGCATATAGCATATGAAATTCTTTCCTGTAGATAAAATACGTGAAGCAGATGCATATACTATTGCAAACGAACCCATTGCATCCATAGATCTCATGGAAAGAGCCGCAGGTCAACTGGCAGAATGGATTGTATCAAAATATACCGGCAAGCATCGATTTCTTTTTTTTGCAGGTCCGGGAAACAATGGAGGCGATGCATGGGCGCTGGCAAGATTGCTTTGGCATAAAGGATATAAACATATTTCTTTCTTTTTACTGGATACCGGCAGATCATTATCTTCTAACTCAGAAATAAACAGGACCAGACTAGAAAAGGAAACGGATATCCCTGTTCATGCAATTTGCAATACAAAGGATTTTCCTGAAATAGAAGCCAGTGATATAATAATAGATGGCCTGTTTGGTTCAGGTTTGTCCAGATCACCTGACGATCTCGCTTCCGAATTGATACGGTATATTAATGGCAAACAAAAACTATCCCTGATAGCAATTGATGTTCCCAGCGGCTTGTTTTGTGAAGACAATTCCGGGAACAAAAAAGAAATCATAATTCAGGCTACATATACCCTTACATTTCAATTTCCCAAATTGTCTTTCTTTTTTGCTGAAAATTCAAACTATGTTGGAGAATGGGTTGTTTTGCCCATCGGGCTGCATCCGGACTTTATTGCAAAAGAGAATACCATCTACCATTATATGGTTGAAAGTGATGCAACCGGTTTGTTGCAACCCCGGAAAAAGTTCTCTCATAAAGGCACGTATGGTCATGCTTTGCTTATTGCAGGCAGCTACGGGATGATGGGAGCTGCTGTTCTGTCTGCGCGTGCAGCCCTTAGATCAGGACCTGGCCTTCTTACGGTACATACTCCAAGAAGAGGAGTTGAGATACTACAAACTACCGTACCTGAAGCTCTCTTAAGTATTGATGAATCGGATATCCTGTTTACAGGAAATACTCTTCTGGAAAAATATTCATCCGTAGCCATAGGTCCCGGCATAAATCAGAAAACAAATACAAGGAAAGCCTTGCCTGGTTTATTAAAGGACATACAAGTGCCCCTTGTTATAGATGCTGATGGTTTGAATATTCTTGCTTCTTTGGAAAACTGGCAGGAATTGTTGCCCGAAAACACAATTCTTACTCCTCACCCAAAAGAATTTGAGCGACTGTTCGGGAAATTTAAAGATAGCTTTTCCAGAATGCAGTTTCAACGTACATTCTCAACGGACCATAAATGTGTAATTGTGTTAAAGGGTGCCAATACATGTATTACAGTACCATCCGGTGAAATATGGTTTAATACTACCGGCAATCCCGGAATGGCTTCCGGAGGGAGTGGAGATGTGCTGACAGGTATTATTCTTGGATTGCTGGCACAAGGTTATTCAATCAGCAATGCGGCCAGATTTGGTGTCTATATTCATGGGATGGCCGGTGATATGTCTGCTGAATGTTGCGGACAATATAGTTTAATTGCTTCTGATATTATTGACAATATCGGATATGCTTTTTGCGTATTAGAAAAAAACAGGAAATGAAAAATAATACAGGTGTACTTATTTTATTATTATTAATTGCTTGTTCTCCTGCAAGCAAGATCAGTGTTACGAACATACAGGACTTAGCATCATACGAGGAAAATAGCATTATTTATACTATCCCACGTACTCGTCTGGTCCTGACTGCCACAGCCATAAGACATTATACGGTACCGGGTCCCTATAACAGATATGCGGAAAAATTTCTTGGAATGAAAGATGCACCGTCTATTTCCGAAACAGAATGGGAACTGAATTCTATTGCACTGACTTCCTATCAGGAACCGGATCCGGATTATTATTTTTCTGTTCAAACGAATGATCCTGAACTGGTATTACAAAAGTTTATGATGCTTACCGGCAAAGGAATGATTCTGAAACCCGATGAAAACAATCTGTTTGTGCAGTTTGAGGGAATTTTTGATGAAGGGCCGGAACCGATCCATTTTAAAGATCTGTCCGTTAAGAGAAACCTGATCGAACCGGGAAGCAGTGCAAAATCTGCTGAGAAGAAAACAACTATCGATCTTCCGGTTACCGGACAAAACATGGGGGCCAAATCGATTGAGCAAAAGGCAGAAGAAGCAGCCAATTTTATTATAAAAATTCGTAAAAGAAGGTTTAAATTGCTGGCAGGTCAGTATGAAGTTTTTCCTGAAGGGAAAGCCTTGGAAATAAGTGTTCAGGAGTTGAATCAACTTGAGGAAGAATACATCTCCTTATTTGCAGGCAAAACTTATTCCGATACAATCACAAGATCTTTTTACTATGTACCTCAGGTCAATCAGGAACTGGAACGATATGTTTTCTTCCGGTTTTCAGATGAGACGGGCTTTCATGATGCTTTGGAGACAATCGGGAAACCTTTGGTTTTGGAATTAAGAAACATGCATTTTACTGAAGTTTTACATAATATGCACTTCCCGCTAAGCGGACCAACGTATGAAAATGTCTTATTTTACAGGATACCTGACATGGCTTCAGTAAAAGTATTTTATAGCAGCAATACCATTCTTGAGGCGGAAATTAAAATATTTCAATATGGATCCGTTGTTCCATGGAGTATTGTGGGAAAGTGAGGAGCAGTTCTGAGTTCAGAGTTTAACTGGTAAATCGTGAACAGTAAACAGTGAACGGTGATCTGTGATTAGTGATTGGTGAATGGTGATCTGTGAACAGTGATCAGTTTAGAGTTTGGAGTCGGAAGTGGGAAGTTGATGAGTTGGTGAGTTGATATGTTTAGAAGTTGAGAAGTTTAGAGGGTTGTTAGGCTTCTGGTTACCTAATCAAAATGATTTCTGCGAAATCATAATTTCCGCTTTGAAAAAATGCGTTCTTGAGAGCCGAAGCTTTTGGCGAAGGCTCTAAGAAAATCAATGAATGAAGTTTATAAAAACTCTTTTATTACCTGGTAAGAAACATAGTTTATCTACAGTCATAAATCGGAATTAACTAAAACTGATCCTTATCTTCAATATTAAGAGTATTTACATTTAAATTTTATTAGGAAAAGATTGGCCTGGTCAGTTTTCCCGTTTTGGGTAAGGCTTTTGCCGGGAGCGAAGGATTGTTGAGCAATCTTGTTTGAGTGACCAAAGGGAACGAGTTTGATTGCGCAGAGATGGCAAAAGCATTGGGACCCAAAGGAAAAACTGACATAGCCTTGATTTTTTGCTTCCTTTTGTATCAAGACAAAAGGAAGTGCCTGTCCGGCATAAGGACATAAAAAACGTTCCGTTGGGGAACGGAACAAAACAACGGCATGTGAGTTGGAGTGGAGAAAAACTTGTGACTAGAAATTTGAAACTTGTGACTGAAAAATCCACAATCCGCAATCCGAAATCTGCAATCCGAAATCCGCAATCCGCAATCCGCAATCCGCAATCCGCAATCCGCAATCTTCATTTAATTGGCTATGGGCGATTTGTAATTAGCTTTCCAGTCTTCCCATGATTCGGTTTTAAAATGATTTCCTCCGATAAACTTAATGATCTCATCAAATGGTTTTGCATGTACGTATCCTTTTTGTACATGAATAATTCGTATTTGTTCATCAAGAAATACAACAGAAGGATAGCTCAATTGTCCGCTAAGCAAAGCTGCTGCCAGCTCGTGAAATCCTCTTGATCCCTGGGCAACAAATTTGTACGTTTTTTCATTGAACGTAATATCTTCTTTTTGCTCTGCATTGAATTTTACAGGGTAGTACCTGGCATTCATGTATTCTGCGACAGTTTCATTGGAAAAGGTATTTTTATCCATCACCTTACAGTAACCGCACCAGTCAGTATACACATCAACAATAATTTTTTTGGGTTCTTTTTTGTTCATTTCTACGGCTTCTTCAAATGTATACCAGTTCACTTGTTGAGCATTTAGGGATAATGTCAGAAACAGAAGACCGATGAGGATCATTTTGTTCATTCAGGATTCTTGTTAATTCTTCTAAGAGGAACGCAAAATAACAAAATTTTGTTTCAAATTTTAGTTAAAGTTCTGTTAAAGAAAATAAAATAATTAACTTAAAGAGAAAAAACAAAGAAACATGAAAATATCAGAGTTATCACCAAAAATAGTTTGGAAACATTTTTATGATTTAACACAAATTCCACGCCCAAGCGGTTATGAAAAAGAAGTAACGGATTTCCTGGTTCAATTTGCAAAAAATAACGAGCTGGAATATCAGGAAGATAAAGCAGGGAATGTGTTGATAAGGAAAAAAGCAGTCAATGGAAGAGAAACAAGCAGAAAAGTGATCCTGCAATCGCATGTAGATATGGTTCCGCAGAAAAACAGTGATAAGGAACACGATTTCACCAAAGATGCAATTGAAACTATTATAGAAGGTGACTGGGTAAAGGCAAACAACACTACTCTGGGGGCTGACAACGGAGTTGGTGTTGCAGCAAGCCTGGCGGTTCTGGAATCGACTGATATTCAGCACGGTCCTTTGGAAGTTCTCTTTACAGTCAGTGAGGAAACAGGAATGGATGGAGCATTTGGCCTGGAACCGGATTTTTTGCAGGGTGACATACTGATCAATCTTGATTCGGAAGAAGAGGGGGAATTGTTTGTGGGTTGTGCAGGTGGAGTTGATGCCAACATCTCCTGGCAATACAGGGTGGAACCGGCAAGTGCCGGCAATACTTATCAGATTGCTATCAAAGGACTAAAGGGAGGACACTCCGGTCTGGATATTCATTTGGGAAGAGGGAATGCGAATAAAATACTATCACAAATGTTGCTGGATCTCAAGAAAGAATGCGATATTAAGATCTCGGCGTTTCATGGAGGCAATATGAGAAATGCAATCCCCCGTGAAGCCCTTGCTGTCGTTATGGTAAGAGATTGCAATGTGGAAAAGTTAAAAACTGCAATTGATAATAAACAAGAAATTTATAAAAGCAGGTTTAAAGATACAGAACCGGATTTGACAATAACATTAACTGAACATGATACTATCGATTCAGTGATGTCAGCATATGATTTTAACAAAACCATGGAGGCAATAAATACCTGTCCTGATGGTCCGATCAACATGTCCGATTTTATGCCGGGTGTTGTTCAGACTTCAACGAATTTGTCCGTGGTGAAAATAGGAGAGGGGAAATGTGAAGTCCAATTGTTATTAAGGAGTTCGGATGATATTGAGAAAAAGTACCTTGGTAGAGAAATAAAGAACCATTTTAAAATGGTTGAAGCAAAGACTGAGTTTCTGGGTGATTATCCCGGCTGGCAACCTGATACAAATTCGGCCATATTAGCTATCGCAAAAAATACTTACTCACAATTGTATCATAAAGAGCCTGTTGTGAAAGTAATCCATGCAGGCCTGGAATGCGGGATCATCGGAGGAAAATATTCAAATCTGGATATGATATCCATTGGTCCGACAATTCAACATCCTCATTCACCGGATGAGAAAGTGCACATCGGGTCGGTAGAAAAATTCTGGAATTTTTTGAAAGGCCTTCTGGAAGCTGTTTAACAGAATTCTAATTTGATTTTTTCACACGGTACAAATCAGGATCAACAACAGCAGCCATTTTTTCAGTATTCAATTTCAGGCCCAGGAACTGTTTGATTTTTTCCGCTACTTCTGACGATTTTTCGATTGTATCTTTGTAATTTATGAAAAGTACTGCAGCATTGTGGTTGTCTTTTAGCCATTCGTTTGCATGCATGATCTCGTTTTTAAATGCAATTTCCAGTCTTGCAGGATATACGTCTTCCTTTCGTTTTTTCTTTCTTACCAGCATTTGATGTTGTGATTGAACAACTTCACTGAGTTCGCGCAGCATAAAAATAATTTTGTAATTGTATTTTCCCGGCAAATGATACAGTAGATGGGAAATTATTTTTACTGCTTTACCTGTTGCATCACCCAGCCATTTTTTATCTCTCCTGAGGTTTTTCACTTTCTCATGCTCATAATATCCTTTTGGATTGCTTTCATCGGCCGAACGTTTGTTATCGGTGAAGATTGGAACACCACCGGCATCAAGCATTTGCATCATAAGCGATGTTCCTGAGCGGGGCAGACCGGAGACGATCATGATTGGATCTTTAAAATCAGCTTTCCTCAATTGTAGGTCAGATAATTCGAATAGTGTATCCGCTTCATCCGAATCATCTTCAAAAACATTCTTTTTTGCAAAATACTCCTTGTGTTTTTCAGCTTTTTCAGGCTTGTCCAGCGCATTTGAATACAGATCAATTAATTTGTTTCTGACACTACCGAATGTTGGGATTATTTTCAGGCATACTTCGAATGCATTGGCAGCATTTTCATAGTCTTTCAAACTGAGCAAAGCTTCACCAAGCTGATAATGAGCCATGGGGTGATAATATCTGAGGCCAATGGCATCGAGAGCTGCATTGGCAGCAGCTTCGTATTTTCCTTCTGCATTATATAGTAATGCCAGCCCATTATATGCTGATGAATTTTCAGGGTTGAACTGCAGGATGGTTTTGTAACAGTTTTCAGCCTTTTCGAATTTACCAAGTTTAAAATACAGATTGGCAAGTTTTTTACTCATCAACAAAGGAATGACAGCATCTTTGAATTTTTCTTCAACTTCCTTAACAATTGCTCCGGGCTTTTCCTTTATTATGCGAATGTCAAAAATGGAAAGATTTGCCTGGCCAACATTGTTTTGGAGTGTAACTTGCCTGCGCATCTGTTTTTGCAGTTCTTTTTCAAGCTTTTGTTTTTCCTTTGGGTTTTCTTCAATTTTTTTCTCGTATTCTTTTTTTAATTCATGAATATCCAGGGCATTACCCATTGCGGTTTTTATGAATTCATTAAGCAGCTTTTCCGCTTCTTCGTAAGCACCTGTTTCAGTATAGCATTTTGCAAGTCTGAGTGCATATCTGCCCTGATCCTTTTCTTTTTCATACAGGTCCTTAAGTAGTTGAATGGCCTCTTTCAACCTGTAGTTGCTGATATAGACACGTGCAAGATTGTATTTTGTCTCTGTTTCGGCTTTTTCAGCTGCTTTTTGTTTGTTTTCGCCGGGATCTTCAATATACCCCAGGTCAATTAACTGTTGAAGCGACTGCCTTGCCTCCAGCGGATCCTGTCGGGAATTAAGCGGATGCATACCATCGTTTCCTTTCACATCATCCCATGAAGGGATTGTGACAATATCGATTTTTTCCTTGAAAGCCTGGAGAACAGGTATGCCATCCATATCTTTACCAACAGGTAAACCGAATAATGTGAGAATTGTAGGAGTGATATTTAAAAGTGATGCCCCGTGAATGAGCTCATCTTTTTTGATACCCGGGCCATTGATGCATATTACACCATGTTCCCGGTGATGTTCCGCAGGTCCGGCAGGTTCATCCGGGATATAGGTTGTACGAAGATGATCGGAATGAAAGCCATGATCAGATACCAAAATGATGTTTGCATCATCTCCGGCCAGGTTCATTAGAGTTTCAAGCATCATATCGTGAAACCGGTAAGCAGAAGTCACCACATGCTGATACAGGTTAAAATCCTCTTCGGGAACATTGCTTAACCTGGGAGGGTGATATTTCATAAATCCATGACAAAAGTGATCAATGGTGTCGAGGTAAACAGCCAGAAAATCCCACGGTTGAGTATCAAGAATCCATGTAGCGGCAGCATGCAGGGTGGCTGCTTCGGCAATGCTTTTTGCGATGATTCGCAGCCGGGGATCCTTCTCCTGATCAATTTTTGCAGCATCAGGAACAAAAGGCAGCAAATGCTGATCAGTGAGTTCCTGAGGATGAACGCGTAACTCGGCAAAAAACTCTTCGAGTACTTTGGGATGAACAGATCCGGACGACAAAGGCCAGGGTTGTCTGAGCCTGTTCTTTGCATGCTGGAAATGGTTTGAAAGCATGATCCCGTTAATGGGTTCCACCGGATTGGAAGGCCACCAACCCAGGACATGTGTTTTATAGTTGTTTTGAGAGAGAATGTTCCATATTGCCTTGGTTTTCCTGGAATGAGAACTGATCGGACGCATACCCATGCCTTCCGGATCGGGTTCCGTAAAACCAAGAACACCATGTTTATCGGCATACTTACCGGTTGCAATACTTGTCCAGAGCATGGGTGAGAAAGGAGGTTCGAGTGTGGTTATGTTTCCCATGACACCTCCGTTCACGAGTTTTTCCATTGCCGGCATATGGCCTGCATCAATCAGGGGATTGATTATTTTCCAGTCGGCGGCATCCCAGCCGATCAAAAGAACCTTTTTTGCGATTTTCTTCATGATATAAATCAGTATCCGATAATCCTAATTGCTATCCTTCAACGGGAAACCGCCTTTTCTCCTGTTTCCCGGACCTTGATTGCTTCTGCTGTTTATTGTTACCTGGTTCAATTGCCAGGCATCTTCAGGTTTGTAAAAAACAAACTGGATTCGTTGAGGAGCAGATGAATATTTAATAAAGTAAGAAAATACAATATAAGACGGGGATACTTCCTTTTTTTCTATCAATTCATAACCACAATACCTGCCGTAGGAATCTCTGAAGTTTTCAAGTCTGCTTATCGTTTGGGACAAATAGGAAGTATCATTATCAAGTCTTTGATTTGCAGGAAGCACATACATTGCATCCTCATAACGTTCCTGCGCAATGTATTTAAAAAAGGAATCAATATATTCTTCAGGGGAGCTTTGTGAGAAACAAAAACAGGTTGAAGTAAATAATATTGTCAGGTAAATTAAGATGGTTCTCATTGTAGTAAAGTATTAGAAGATTAATGAAATATAATTAAAAAAAATATCTAATTCTGATTTTGTGGTTTTGGCTTTCTTCGTACCAGTTTTTTCCCTTTTGTAAATTTATAATACACTTTTGTATGGCCTGTTTTTTTCCGGTGCACTACCAGGCCTTTATATCCTGTAGCCAGAAGTCCGAGAAAACCACTTTCGGGAATTTCCAGTTTCTTTCCTTTTTCATCCACAAAATCCACATTCATATTATATAACTGATCGATAAATCTTTCCGAGATTGTATAGTTTGCCTTTTTTTTTGAAACAGGATGTTTATTCATTATTAATATGTATTGAAAAAAATGCCGGCTGGGCCGGCATTGATTGCAGATTGTTATAATTAATTCTTGATAAATTTTCCGGAAACAAATTGTTTTTCATCCGTATATATCCTGATCGTATATACGCCGGGAGCAAGATGATCAACATTCAGTGGTTCATTTAAAACATGATCTTTTGAATAAACAACACTTCCGGCAGTGTTGATTATTGCGATGTTTGCTTCACTCTTCAATGTAAGATTGAGTACATCATCTACCGGATTAGGATACAATTCAATTCCTGCATCGCTGAGATTATCCGTAATTCCGGTTTCTATATTGTGCACCACAAATTCTGTTACAGCACCCCCAACGGCCATATCATCACTCTGGACTGCCCCTACGGGGAGTTCAACAGTAACAATTCCTTGATCTGCAGCAGTTATTTGAATGGTATACTCTTCACCGGGTGTAACTACCGATATTCCCGTAGCCGAACCACCGGTAACAACAAAATCTTCAGGTCCCAGGTTTTCAACAGGTTGATCAAAGGAAATACCGATTTCGGGAGTAAGGGTCTCATAAAATACCTCGTTGTTAAATACCGGGGTTAAGAAGCCTGTAACAATCCCTTCATCAGCATCCGTATTGTAAGCCCAGTCGATAATAGTCAGGGGACTAAGCTTACGGGGCAGGTTCACTCTTACCCAGCCATAATGCTGACTGGCTCCGATCATAAACCTGACTCCCACATATTTGTCTTCTTCAATAAAATCTCCGATCCCGCTGTAATTGGTATAGGTGTATCCGGGAGCCGTAACGTGAGTATAGAACCCGTAGCGTAAAACTCCCGGCCAGCCCATTCCATCATTATTGGACCATTGAGTTTGAGCAGCATTGACAGGGGCATTTGAGTCAAGCCCGTGAGCTATTGTAGCTGTAGTATGTACAGCATCCTGGTGTATCATCCAGCTATTGTAAGTATCTGTTCTTGCATTGGCAACCATTCCAAACCCAAAAGCAGAAAATACATGGTAAACGCTTGTTACAAATGATGTAGTCGATCCGTACAGAATGAATATAAAATCGTCCACTCCATCATCGTTGATATCTATATATTCAAAATTAAACAAGTCAATTTCAATATTCTGCGGACCGGAATATTCGACCTGTCCATGGGCCGCTGATCCCAGTGCTAACAAAGCACCTGCAGCCGAAACATAACCTGTAAGGCGGGCATTAAGGTTTTGCGTAGAATTTCTTTTCATCGTGTAGAGTTTTATAATGTGATTATGCAATTGCCAAATTCAGATACTTAAAGTAACAAAAATAATTCGTGTATTCCAATTTTTCTTTTTGGCATGGAGATTTTATTTCAATCTGAAAAATAAGGATACATGCACCCCTGGCGCGGATTTTAGGTTTAAATGCGCGCGAGCCAGCCATTTATCCTTAACAAGTATAATTAAGAAATAGTTATGAAATTAGAAAAAAATGCCGGCTGGGCCGGCACAGAAAAAGAAAAGTATAGAATATTTATTGCTTGACAAATTGTTTTGTGATAAACTGATTGTCGTTCGTATTTACCTGGATCAGGTAGATACCCGGAGCAAAATTGTGTACATCAATTGTTTCATTCAGTACCCTGTTTTTTGAATACACAATACTTCCTGCAGAGTTAAAGATGGATACATATGACTCTGATGCAAGGGCAATAGTAAGCATATCATCGGCAGGATTAGGATATAGTTTCATCAGTTCATCTGCTTCATTATCTGCAAGATCAGTCTGAACATTATGAACCACAAACTGTGTTGCTGCTCCTTCAACAACCATTTCTTCACCGGCAATAACATTTGGAGGCAATGTTACCTTGATTATTCCTTCTTCATCAGCGGTTACTTCAACCATGTATTCTTCGCCGGCAGTAACAACAGTAACTCCCGTAACCGATCCGTTCTCCACTTCAAAATCACCAGCAGAAGGATCCTGAACAGGATGACTGAATGATAAGCCTATCTCGTTAACGAGGCTGGTGTAGAACTCCTCGTTCTCAAAAACAGGAGTATCAAATCCTGTGATTATTCCTTCGTCGGGAACTGTATTGTATGCCCAGTCCACAATCTGTAACGGATTGATAAAATCACCCAGGGAAGCCCTTATCCAACCGTAATGCTGGTCTGTCCCGATGAAGAATCGTACTCCAATATAATGCGTCTCACCAATAAAATCGCCACCCTGAACACCTCCGGAAGTTGTTCCCCACGTTGAATGCCAATAATACAAAGCATTTTTATAACCTAATACTCCCGGCCAGTCCGGAGAATTTTCCGCCCACCAGTATGTTTGCCCGGAACTTACAGGAACATTGGAATTCAGTCCGTTTACAACAGCAGTGTAAAAATCAGTTCCAAAATCACTCAGTAGAGTAGTTTTGACCAGCCAGCTATTGTATCCGTCGGTCAATGGATTAATAATTACACCATATCCTTCATCAACATATTTAAAAATAAAACTGGGGCCAGAAGTGGCAAAATAGCTGTTTGCGTCAATAGCGAAAACAAAATCGGGCTCTCCATCCCTGTCCATATCCAGCAGATGGAAATCACCAATATCTACTTCGATATCCTTAATTCCCGAATAGGCAACTTGTGCATTAAGGGAAGGATTTAGAGCCAGCATGGCGCCTGCTGCAGCCGTATAACCCGATAGACGGGCGGCCAGGTTTTGATTATCTGTTTTTTGGTTATTCATAGTAAGGCAGTATAATTGATTACATATTAAAAGATTAAGATTACAATACTACAATATAGAAAAAATAATTGAAAGCCGGAAAAGATTATTAACAATATGTACAGGAATTACCCTCAATTGGCGAGTACTTACGGAGGCTGTATGAAAATAAAAAAGTTGAAACACATGCTGGCGCGACCTTCTTACACACACTTAAAATAGTTATTGTACTTATTCAGAGCGGGGATTCCGTGAATCAAAAAAACTTGAGACCCGCGACCCTTTTGCGCAGGCTTAATAAAGGAACTGTAATCATCCTGAGCGGGAAACGGGGATCGAACCCGCGACCCTCAGCTTGGGAAGCTGATGCTCTGCCACTGAGCTACTCCCGCATGACCTGAAAAAGTTAGTGCACAAATATAGAAAATATTGCCTGAATTGTTGAATCGTGTAATTGACTTCGTCGAACTCACAATGTTATTCCCTTCGGTCATGAACTCCCTCTGGTCGGTTCGTTCGGTTGTATAATTGTTGAATTGATGAGTTGATAAGTTACAAATTTCAAGTTTCAAGATTCTTCAGAAAAAGCCATACAAATACCACTTTCAAATATATGCTGTATGCGTTTCATGGAAAGTAAATGCCTTGTAAGAAGGGGGCAGTTGAAACGCCTTTTGATCCAGTATCTTATTCCCGGGGTTTCGCCCCGGGCATTTACACCCCTTCAGGGTGTATCCTTCGAATTTACTTTACGGCAATGATTATCTGAAATTATATGACAGGCATTATGCCGGATGATTAGATTCATTTCATCGATTGCCCGATTCATCGATTAATCATTTTTAACGATTACACGATTCAACAGTTACACGATTACACAATTTCACGATTCAACAGTTAAACAAGTAAACAACAACCAGTAACACGTAACCAGTAAACTAAAATAGTCCCAAGTCACTCGTCTCAAGATTTCAAATCTTAATAAATATCCAATATCCAACACCCAATGTCCCTGCCTGCGGAAGGCAGGCAATTTCCAATAACTTATAACTTGTACTTCAACATTGGATATTTGATATTGGACATTCGACATTGAATAAATACTGATTATTATGGTTCTAAACATCAAATTCTCATCTTCCCATCTTCCGACTTCGTTCTTCGGACTCCCGACTTCTGACTTCTAACTTCAAACATCTCACCTTCTCATCTTCCCACATTCTCACCTTCTCATCTTCCCACCTTCTCATCTTCCGGCTTCGGTCTTCCGACTCTAAACATCTCACCTTCAAAATTACTAAACAACTAAACTCCTAAACACCTCAACTTCAAAACCAATCACAAATCACGAATTACTGATCACCCTTTTTCACAGCGACTCAAAGATCTCAACGGCTGCTCTTGATTTGTTCAAGGTATAAAAATGAATTCCGGGAGCCCCTCTATCCAGCAATTCCCTGCACTGGTTTATGGTATATTCAACACCAATGTCATAACATTTTTCAGAATTTTCTTTATTTGCTTCAATGTCAGTAGCAAGCCTGGCCGGAATTTTTGCTGCTGACATTTTTGAAAATCTTTCAATCTGGTGAAATGTGGTAATGGGTATTATACCGGGAATAATTCTGCAGGTTATTCCTTCTTCTTTTGCCAGTTTTACATAATCAAAATAGTATTCATTTATGAAGAAAAGTTGTGTAATAAGATAATCTGCACCTGCATTGACTTTGGACTTAACATTGACCAGATCTTCTTCAAGACTGATCGCTTCGGGATGTTTTTCAACATAAGCTGCAGCGGCTTTACAAAAATCAAACTGTTCATCCACAAATGAGATAAGATCGCTTGCATGCATGAAGCCATCCTCAACTGGCATAAATTTCTTTTCTCCTTTTGGAGGATCACCCCTTAAAAGCATAAGGTTTTTGATCCCACGAGTTGCAATATGCTGCAAATCGTTTTTTACTTTTTCTTTTGTCGCATTTACACATGTATAATGTGCAACAGTTGTTAAACCAATTTTGTTTTGCAGGTAATCGACCAGTGTAAATGTTCTCTCCTGCGTTGAACCTCCTGCTCCATAGGTTACCGTTACAAAAGATGGCGAAAGCTTCATCAAACGGCCAACATTAATACCAAAATCCACGGCGGAAATTTCATCCTTTGGAGGGAAAAACTCAAATGAGAAGGTCTTTTCCTGTGAAAGAAAAATGTCAGTGATTTTCATGAGTTATTAAATAATTATTTTCATACTGCAACGGGATAATATCATAATGTATTTATGAATTTCAGGAATAATTTAATTCAGTCACCAGCCATTTTTCAACAACGACAGGATCAATTTGCTTGCGTTTTGCATAATCCGCAACCTGGTCTTTTGATATTTTTCCTACAAAGAAATACTTTGACTGAGGATGCGCAAATATCAATCCGCTTACTGAAGCAGCAGGAACCATAGAGTAACTTTCCGTAAGTTTCATTCCTGCATTATTTGTTGCGTCCAACAACCGGAAAAGAGTTTTCTTTTCCGAATGATCCGGACAGGCAGGGTAGCCATGTGCAGGCCTTATTCCCTGGTATTTTTCCAGCAAGAGATCGTCCAAATGCAGTACTTCATCAGGAGCATAACCCCAATATTCCTTTCTGACTTTCAAATGCAGAAGTTCTGTAAAAGCTTCTGCCAGCCTGTCGGCCAATGCCTTGATCATGATGCTGCTGTAGTCATCATGTTCTTTTTTAAATTCTTCGAGAATGTTTTCCATACCCAAACCTGCTGTAACAGCAAATGCTCCGAGATAATCAATTCTTCCTGTCTCCCTGGGTGCAATAAAATCAGATAAACACAAATTTGGTGCATTGTTTTCTTTTTGAACCTGGTTGCGGAGATTTCTGAAAACTGCGATCGTTTTTCCCCTTTTTTCATTGTTATATACTTCTATATCATCACCCACAGCATTTGCCGGGAAAAAACCCAATACACCATTTGCCTGCAAAAGTCCCTCTTTCTCAATTCGGTCAAACATCTTATTCGCATCATCAAAAAGCTTATGAGCCTCTTTACCCATCTTCGGATCCTTAAGTATATCAGGAAATTTACCTCTCAATTGCCAGACAACAAAAAAGAATACCCAGCTAATATATTCTCTGATCTCATGAATGGGATAATTTTTAAAAACTTTAATCCCCAGGAATTCAGGTTTATATATGGGAGCTTTTTCCCAGTCAATTTGCAATTTATTCTTTCGGGCTTCTTCAAGACTTACAAAGTTCACTTTTGAACTTGAACCTGAATAGCTTGTTCGTAGTTCTTTATACTCCTTCTTTATCTGTAAAATATAGTTTTTCTGAAGATCTTTGGATAACAGGTTGTTGACAACGTTAACACTAAGCGATGCATCCTTGACATGAATGACGGGAGCTCTGGTTTGCGTTTCAATTTTAACGGCAGTGTGTATTTTTGATGTTGTTGCTCCTCCAATAAGCAAAGGTTTTGTAATGCCTTGTTTTTCCATTTCATTGGCAAATTCTGCCATAATCTCAAGGGACGGTGTTATTAAACCACTTAGTCCGATAATATCCACATTTTGTTCAACAGCAGTTTTAAGGATCTTCTCAGTGGGTACCATAACACCCAGATCAATAACTTCATAATTATTGCAGCCAAGAATTACCCCGACAATGTTTTTCCCAATGTCATGAACGTCTCCTTTTACTGTGGCAAGAAGTATTTTGCCAATATTTCCCGGCTTGTCAGTGAGTTCTTTTTCTTGCTCAATAAAGGGCAGTAGAACAGCAACTGCTTTTTTCATTACCCTGGCACTTTTCACAACCTGAGGCAGAAACATTTTTCCCGAACCGAATAATTCTCCGACAACACCCATACCATCCATGAGCGGACCTTCAATTATTTTCAAAGCTTTGGGATAGTTGTTTCTTGCTTCCAGAACATCCTCTTCAATGTAATCGACAATACCCTTAACAAGGGCATAACCTAAACGTTCTTCAACAGTACCGTTTCTCCAGTTAGCTTTTTTAGTATCCTTTTTATCTTGTTGCTTAACAGTTTCAGCAAAATCAATTAATCTTTCCGTAGCATTTTCTCTTCGGTTAAAAATTACATCTTCTACTCTTTCCAGCAGGTCTTTCGGGATTTCATCATAAACCTCCAGCATGGAAGGATTTACAATTCCCATATCCAGGCCGGCTTTAATAGCATGATACAGGAAAGCCGAATGCATTGCTTCACGGATCACATTATTTCCTCGAAAAGAAAAAGAGAGATTGCTTATTCCTCCGCTGACTTTTGCATAGGGTAAATTTTGCTTGATCCACTTTGTGGCATTCATAAAATCCATTGCATAATTGTTGTGTTCTTCTATTCCTGTAGCAATGGCAAGGATATTCGGGTCAAAAATTATATTTTCAGCCGGAAAACCCACTTTTTGTGTAAGAATATTATATGCGCGTTCACAGATATGGATTTTTTTATCGAACGAGTCTGCCTGACCTTTTTCATCAAAAGCCATAACAACTGCAGCAGCTCCATAATTCAATATTTTCTTTGCACGGTCAATAAAAATGTCTTCGCCTTCTTTTAACGAAATAGAGTTAACAATTCCCTTTCCCTGTATGCATTTCAATCCGGCTTCTATTATAGACCATTTTGATGAGTCAATCATTACAGGCACACGTGCAATTTCAGGTTCGGAAGCGATAAGATGTAAAAATTTTACCATGGTTTTCTCCCCGTCGATCATGGCTTCATCCATACAAACATCAATGATCTGGGCTCCACTTTCAACCTGCTGTCTTGCAATGGAAAGAGCTTCTTCATAGTTTTCTTCCCGGATCAAACGGGCAAATTTCATAGAGCCGGATACATTAGCACGTTCTCCGATGTTAATAAAATTGCTATCACCGGAAATTGTTAAAGGTTCAAGTCCACTAAGCTGTGTTTGCCTTTCAATTTTCGGGATCATTCTGTTGTTATACACTTTCGCTTTTTCTGCAATTGCCTGAATATGTTGGGGCGTACTTCCGCAACAACCTCCGATGATATTAACATTTCCGTCTTTCATATAGACTTCAAGATATTCTGCCATCTGCGAGGGAGTTTGATCATAGCCGCCAAACTGATTGGGCAATCCTGCATTGGGATGAGCACTGATATAAAACGGAGCTTTTTTTGCTAATGCATCAACGTATGGTTTCATACCTCGTGCCCCAAGCGAACAGTTAACACCAACACTCAACAACTTGAAATGAGAAATTGAATTTAAAAAAGCCTCAATGGTTTGACCGGAAAGCGTTCTGCCACTGGCGTCCGTAATAGTGCCCGATACCATTACCGGCAATTCCGTATCCTTTTCGGAAAACACTTCCTGAATTGCATACAGTGCAGCTTTTGCATTGAGCGTATCGAAAACGGTTTCTAACATCAGCAGATCTGCTCCTCCATCAATCAGACCTCTTGCTTGCTCAGCATATGCCAGCCGAATATTATCAAATGTAACCGCTCTGTATCCCGGGTCATTAACATCAGGCGATAAAGAGGCAGTTTTATTTGTTGGCCCCATTGTTCCCACAACAAATCTGGGCTTTTCAATGGTTGTATATCTCTTTACAGCTTCTTTTGCCAGTCGGGCAGAAGCCAGGTTCATCTCGTACGAATATTCCTGCAGATTGTAGTCGGCCTGAGAAATCCTGTTTGCATTGAAGGTATTTGTTTCAATCAGATCAGCACCGGCTTCCAGGTATTTTTCATGAATTTCCTTTATGATATCAGGTTGCGTAACAGATAGAAGGTCATTATTTCCTTTTAGATCAATTTCAGAATGTTTAAATCGTTCACCCCTGTAATCATCTTCTGTCAGCTTATACTCTTGTATAAGACTTCCCATTGCACCATCAAGAACAAGGATTCTGTCTTTCAACTCGTTTTCTATGCTTGTTTTATTTGTCATTGGAGATCGTATCAAATAAATGATATGCTGTTAAAATAATATGAAATTTCTGTATGCGATGAACATGGATTCGTATAGACAAAGATATTCGAAAACTGCTCAATCTTTTTACAGGGATATAAGTGCAAAAATAATTGTTTTTGTTATGAGTTGATTCCGGTATGATTAATGTTTGGCAACAATTAACTTAATAAAGTACGGATTTCTTCAAGGTTGCATTTGTTCGTAATTGTTTTTGCTTCCGGTGAATATAAATATTTCAGCAGTTCTTCATATTTATCGGTTATTTTGGATCGCACCATTTTCATTGTACTGTTAATCAGTCTGTTCTCTTCAGTAAAACCTTCGCAAAGAATACCAATTGCGGCAGGAAGCCATCGTTGAGGAAACATGTTCTCGAATTCACCATCGACCTTGTATTTATTCAGTTCTTCATTCAATCGTAACAGCACGTTCTCATACTTTTCGTCCTCTGTAATATTGTTTTCTCTGATGTATTTCATCAAAGATTCCTTATTGGGAACCAACAAACAAACCGAATAAGGCTTTTGATTGTTATATAGCATGCATTGATCTATGAAGGGTGAATTATCAGAAAATGCTTCTTCTATGCCTTCCGGACTGAATTTTTCACCATCGTCAGCAATAAGCAAACTTTTAAAACGACCAAGAACATACAAAAAACCGTCTTGATCCATATAGCCCAGATCGCCGGTATATAGCCAATCATTTTTCAGGGTTTCTTTTGTTGCAGTTTCGTTTTTCCAGTACCCTTTCATTACATTCTCGCCTTTAATAACGATTTCACCTTTCTCACCAGTTGGCAGTGTATTGCCTTGCTCATCACAAATTTTCAATTCCAGATCGGAAACCAGAGTTCCTGAAGAACCCATTTTTGCCTTTTGTAAATTGTTGGAAGATATCACCGGAGCGGCTTCAGTCAATCCATATCCCTGGAACATTGGAATTCCAATGGCATAAAAGAATCGTTGAAGTTCAATATC
>Ga0315547_1000120_pt1 | contig 88713 bp, 85 predicted proteins | sample SalMarSW160240MG_2_FD_202542 | JGI IMG/M metagenome (GOLD analysis project Ga0315547, IMG submission 202542) | Salt marsh sediment microbial communities from the Plum Island Ecosystem LTER, Massachusetts, United States - Salt Marsh Sediment SW1601-240 ...
GAGAAAAAGCAGTTGTGTCTCAGTATGACTCAGAAGCCGGTTGGGAGGTGTATAATAAGATGAAGCCTCGAAGGGAAAAGATTTCTCGCAATCATCTTGTTGTTGATACCTCGCAGGATATTACTATAGTAATTGATAAGATTGTGCGAGCAACAAAGAGCTAGGCGCAAAATTTCCTTTATTAACCTCTTCAATTCTTCATCCAAATAAAGTAAAATAAATGTTCTAAAATTTACATATTTTAGGGAGACGAATTTTGGAGATTAAAGTTATAGTTGGAGACATAGCTCAAATCGAAGTTGATGCCATCGTGGTAAATCTTTTTGAAGGTGTGGAACAACCTGGCGGCGCTACTGCTGCTGTGGATGAAGCTTTGGACGGAGCTATTAGTTCTCTCATCAGTCGAGGTGAAATTAAGGGTAAGTTTGGAGAAGTTAACATCGTACATACGTTTGGGAAACTGCCAGCAGAGATAGTAGCTATTGCCGGGCTGGGTAAGCGACAGGATTTCAATGCGGATAAAGTTCGTAGAGTAGCCGGGGAATTTTGCCGGGTGTTGCGTAAACTGAATTGCCACAAGATAGCTACAATACTTCATGGTGCTGGCATGGGTGGTATTGGGCTTGAATCTTCGGCTGAAGCAATAGCGGAGGGCGCTCTTCTCGGGCTTTATAGCTTCACCAAGTATAAGAAGCCTGAATATGGGGATATCGAAGAAATGCTGATAGTGATAAGGGAAAAGGGAAAGGGCCCAATCCTGGAGCCGGCCATTGGCAGGGGGAAGTTGGTAGCTTCAGCTACCAACGCGGCTAGGGATATGGTTAATGAACCAGCTAACTACATGACACCTAGCCAGATGGCTGAAGCAGCTAAAGAAATAGCTAGCAAATGTAATTTAGAGTTCAAAGTCTTTGACCGAGAGGACATGGAGGCGATGGGCATGGAAGCACTCCTAGGGGTGGCGAAAGGAAGCAACCAGCCTCCTAAGCTAATAACTCTCAGCTATAAAGGAGATGAACGTTCTGAAAAGGCCCTTGGCTTTCTGGGCAAGGGCATAACTTTTGATTCTGGGGGAATCTCCATTAAGTCGTCGGAGGGAATGGGCGAGATGAAGGATGACATGGCTGGTGCTGCTGCAGTTATAACAGCGCTTGGGGCTATTGCTCAGTTGAGACCGAAGATTAATGTCACCGCCATTATTCCGGCTACCGAAAATTTACCCAGCGGCACCGCCTTGAAACCAGGGGATGTACTGAAGGCGATGAATGGCAAGACCATAGAAGTGATAAGCACCGATGCCGAAGGAAGACTTATTCTGGCTGATGCTCTGAGTTATGCTCAGAAACTTGGTTTGTCTCCCATAATAGATTTAGCTACTTTGACCGGAGCTTGCCGTGTTGCTTTAGGCACCCTTTATAGCGGTGTTTTTGGCAATGACCAAGACCTGATAGATAAAATCCTCAAAGCTGCGGAAAAAACTGGGGAGAGAATGTGGCAAATGCCCATGCCCGAGGAGTATAAGGAGCAAAACAAAAGCGAAATTGCTGATGTTAAGAATACTGGTAACAGGTATGGCGGAGCCATCACTGCTGCCCTCTTCTTGGCTGAATTTGTTGATAATAACCCTTGGGTTCATATCGATATAGCTGGCACTGCTTTCTCGTCGAAGGAAAGTGGCTATATAGTAAAAGGGGCTACTGGAGTCGGCGTCAGAACTTTAGTTGAATTAGCTTTGAGCGAGGCAAAGAGTCAGGAGGCTATATGAGAGTAAAATGGTTGGGGCATTCTTGCTTTTTAATTACCTCCAAGGGTGGTCTAAGGGTAATTACCGACCCTTATGCTGTGGGTGGAGGTATTAATTATTCTCCAATCAAGGAAACTGCTGATATTGTTGTGGTAAGCCATGGACATGATGACCACAGTAATGTTTCCGCAGTACAAGGGAAACCTGAAGTGATTAAAGGTAACGACATAAAAACTGCCAGAAGTGTTCAGTTTAGAGGCATCGCCACTTACCATGATGACGCTCAGGGCAAACGAGGAGGACTTAATACCGTCTTTTGTTTCACCATAGATGATATAAAGCTTTGTCACCTGGGTGATTTAGGACATGTGCTTAGTCCAGAGCAGGTCAGTGAAATTGGTGCCGTGGATATACTGTTTGTTCCTGTGGGTGGCTTCTACACTATTGATGCATCTATAGCTAGCCAGGTATGTGACCAATTAAAGCCGAAGATAGTTATTCCCATGCATTTCAAGACGCCCAAGTGTGCCTATCCCATAGCCGGTGTTGAGGATTTCCTTAGAGGCCAGAAAAATGTGAGAAGGGTAGAGGGTAGTGAAGTGGACTTCGAACGAGAAAGACTTCCGGCTGCTACTGAAATCGTGCTATTGCGGCCGGCTTTGTAGTCATTGAAATTTGGTCGCTGATATGAAGTCAATGATTGTTAAAGATTCGGATTTTGTGTTTACTCCTCCCCCACAGCTTGCCTGGGCAAGACGAGTTTTGATCAAACCCTGTGCTGGTTATCCCTTCCCGTACCCTGTAACTACGAGCCCCAAACTACTTAATGCTATTATTAGAGGTATTAGAAAAATTAGCAATGCAGATATCCTAATTGCGGATGGGACTCCTAGCGGTGAATCGATTTACCCAATATATCAAGCTTTAGGGTATAACTTTCATCACGTCCTTATGCTCGATATCAGGGATTCCATTTTTATAGAGGTTCAGAATCCTTTATCTCAATTCTATGCTGTGGAAAGTTTCTGGGTACCTAATGTAGTGTTGCGCAGTGACTTCTTGATCAGCGTTACCCCCTTTAAGGTTTGTGGTAGCTCTGGTCACTTCAGTGTGGCAAACCTTTTGAGTCTGTTGCCGGTAAGCAAGTATCAAAGGGGCAAATCGGGTGGCTGGGGAGCTCTATATGAGTTAGGTATTAAGAAAGTCCTTGCTGATCTCTACTTCACCTTGCCTTTCGATTTGGGCGTTATCGAAGCCCATCAAAAATTCTTCTACACTGATGACCCCACGAAAGGGGAAGCAGAGGATTATGGAAAAATCTTGATTGGCGAACCTTATGAAATTGATCTTGAGGCTTCTCAAATAGCTGGAGTTAACTGTGAGCACTTAAAATTGATTAGTGAGGGTAGGGTTCAACTTGAGGACTAGGAAATTCAAAAAGCCAAAATAAATGTGCAAAAATTAAGAAAATTTGCATTTTGAGTTGTCATTTTAATTTTTTATCAATATCTTATACTAAAATTGGTGAACTGACCTGAATAGTCAGACCAGTCTATTGCCACCCTCTTAACCCAGGCTCCCGGCGGGCCCACCTTAAGTTGCTCTAGTAGTCTATCCAACTGTGGCTTCTCTCCTTCAGCTTGAACTTCTACTGCATCGCCGCTGGCAAGGTTGCGAACATAGCCTTTTAAACCCAGCCCCCTGGCTTCATTGCGGACGAAATAGCGAAAGAAAACGCCTTGCACGCGACCATAAACTGTGGCGGAAAGTCGTGCCATATCAGCCATTTTGTTGTTCCGAGCTATCCTCGGCATTCTCGGCCACTTTTTGTCACTCTGAGCGAATACGAAGAATCTCTATGGGATGGATCTTATCCAGCCGACTTAGCCCTGCTTCCTGGGCTAAGGATAATGCTTCACGGAATTCTGTGGATGATATCCGCCGCCCTAAACTTGGAATTTGAAAGGCCTTATGGCAGGGATGGTATTGAGCCATGATATTGACATAGGTGTTGCGGGAAATTTCTTTGCTGAGAAAATTCACTATCCCTTTCGTTCCTGCTAAACCGTGGGGTAAGACCAGGTGGCGAATCAGGAGTCCTCGTTGAGCCACTCCCTCCTCGTTTATCTCTAGGTCACCTGTTTGCCGATGCATTTCTTTGATTGCTGCTTTATTTATCGCAGGATAGTTTTCAATGCCCGACAATTCTCTAGCAGTCTCATCATCGTCATATTTCATGTCAGGCATATAAATATCGACAATGCCGTCGAGTATCCTCAAGGTCTCCACCGAGTCATAGCCACCGCTGTTGTATACTAAGGGAAGATGCAAGCCAGACTCCACTGCTAGTTCCAGTGCCTCCAGAATTTGAGGAACTACGTGAGTTGGGGATACCAAGTTTATGTTGTGGCATCCTTTAGCTTGAAGGGAGAGCATTATGTAAGCTAGCTCTTCTTTGCTCACCTTCTGTCCTTTGCCTAGCTGGCTAATGGAATAATTCTGGCAGAATAGACATCTGAGGTTGCAGTTAGTGAAAAATATAGTCCCTGAACCATGTCTACCCACTAATGGAGCTTCTTCGCCGAAGTGAGGCCCATAGCTGGACACCATTGCTTCGTGGGGTGTGTGGCACTTGCCCACATCGGCAGCCAGGCGATTCACACCACAACTACGAGGGCATACGGAGCAACTCTCAAGCAAAGATACAGCCGCGTCTATCCGCTCCCTTAGCTTGCCACTATGGTAAAGCTCAAGGTAAGCTGCCAATTTAATCTATTCCTCGTACTCCTCAGCGGGCTTTCTCTTTTTCTTGATTACCTCTGTCTCCGTCTGGGGCACGAGTTCCGAAATCGGTTTGCTTTTTTGCGTCCCTTTCTTGGGTTTCTTTGGTTCTCGTCGTCTAAAATCTCGTCTACCCATGGCTACACCTCAGTTTTTTCCAAGCTGCTCTTGCTGCTTGGCTCTCAGCAGCTTTCTTACTCCTTCCTGTCCCCCTGCCCAATGCCTCCCCCTCTACCAGGATTTCGGCGGTAAATTGCTTGCTGTGGTCAGGACCAGTAGCTTCCACCAAACGGTAAACTGGCGTTGGCTTCTTTTGTCCCTGGATGAGCTCTTGCACTAATGCCTTGTAGTTTGGGGTTGTCTTCCCTGCCTTTATTTTTTCCAATTCTGGCTTGAGCTGCCTGAGAATAAATCTCCTGGCTTTGGCTAGCCCCTGGTCTAAATATAAGGCACCGATCAGTGCTTCCATAGCGTTTGCTAAGTTGCTCTCCTTCACCCTTCCTCCATTTGCTTCTTCACCTCGTCCCAACAAGAGCCAGCCACCAAGCTTGAGCGAAGAAGCTAGTTCAGCCAAAGTATCGCGGCAAACTAGAGAGGCACGAATCTCAGTTAGCTCTCCCTCAGGTAGTTCGGGAAACTCTTCATACAGCTTTCCCGTTACAATGCAGTTAAGTATGGCATCACCAAGAAATTCTAAGCGCTCGTTGCTAGGCCGGGCGAAACCAGGATTTTCGTTAAGATAAGATAGATGCACGAAGGCCTGCTCCAGTAAAGATTCCTGGTGGAAAGATATTCCTAAGTCCTTCTGGCAATCGTTCCAATCAATCATTTTCGGAATCAAGTATAGCAACAAAGCTTAGCTAGCTCAACCTGTCGCTCTGGCTCGTGCTAGCCACATTTTAGTTCATGGAAAGTGTGGGTAAACAAAACAGGCTTTTGTTGCTCGAGCTTCATCTTTTTAATAGGACTTGAAGGACCTGTATATCCACTAGTTGGTCTGGGCACAGATTGGGGGAACACGAGCAGACCATGGTTGTGCCTTTTCAAGTTGTCCAGCCAGACGTAATAGGGTTGCTTCATCGCCATATCGACCGACAAACTGCATACCAATGGGCAGCCCTTCATCGTTCCAATAGAGCGGAACTGACATGGCTGGCTGGCCCGTAACATTAAACAGCGGCGTGTAAGGCATAAACTCAAAGACGTGTTCGGAGAGAACATCTATTCCACTGAACCTGTTAATCAACCCACCGGCATTGAGCCTGCCTAGTAACTTCATAGCTGTAAGTTGGCTCCCCTTCGGCTGGAGTGCACCTGTAACCACGGGTGGCATGGCCAGCGTTGGTGTCAGCATGACATCATACTTTTTGAAAAACTCACCAATTTGTCGAGCTGTAAGTTGGACCAAGTTGAGAGACTTGGAGAACTCAGGCGCCCGGCACTGCTTGCCAAGCAAGCCTAACACCCACGTGCTAGGTTCAAAATCCTTAAACGAAGCTTTACGGTTCAATAGAACCTCGCTCTCCTCAATTGTGGCTCTAGTTTCGACACAAACTATCATCAGAAATGCCTTAGCAAAGGCTTTGCCGTCTATTTGAGGTGCTGCTTCTACTACCTCATGGCCGAGGTCCTTGCATAGTTTAGCCGTGGCCTCTAGACCCTTAACACAATCTTTGTCGACAATGCTGCCCAGGAAAGGCTCTGAGGTGAAGGCAATACGCAGCTTTGCTGGATCCATGCCAACTTCACTGAGGAAGGGACGAGCCGGAGGCACGGCATAATAAAGAGCACCGACATCTGGGCCAGCGGTGGCATCGAGCATGGCAGCACTATCGCGAACTGAGCGGGTTAAAACGTGATCACAAGTCAAGCCACGCCAGGCTTCTCCAAAATCAGGGCCTATTGGGTTGCGACCCCGGGTCGGCTTGAGACCGAACACACCGCAGCAAGAGGCTGGTATGCGGATCGAACCACCACCATCACTGCCATGAGCCAGGGGGACCATCCGTGCGGCTACAGCCGCAGCCGAGCCACCACTGGAACCACCTGGAGTACGTGTTAGGTCCCAGGGATTGTTGGTCGGGCCAAACAACTCTGGCTCGGTTATCGGCACTAGCCCGAACTCTGGCGTGTTAGTCTTGCCAACAACGATGATGCCAGCTGCCTTAAACCGCTTGACCAGCTCACTATCATGGTCTGGGATGTAGTCTTTAAGAAACCGACTCCCGTTAGACAGGGGAACCCCGGCGTAAGCCATCAGGATGTCTTTCATCAGGAAGGGAACACCCTTGAAAGGACCATCCGGCAGGTCTCCATCGGCAGCTTTCCGAGCCAGTTCGTACATCTTGTAAATTACTGCGTTAAGCTGTGGATTGAGCCTCTCGATACGACTTATTGCTTCTTCAACCAAGTCGCTCGGCTTAACCTCTTTCTTCCGCACGAGCTCAGCCAGACCGAGGCCATCATATTTGTCATAGTCACTAAAGCCACTCATCATAACCTTCCTTGCCTACTTTCGCAGAGCAATTCAGCGATTCCGCTCCGATTTCATCGGAGCAACTACAAAAATCTATAGTAACATTATATCACTTCGAACTGCGCCATGACGATCAATGGTTATCGAAGCTTTGCTCACATAATGAAGAACTGCCGTTTGCCTTTGAGCAGGGAAGCCTCTCGCCATTTTTTACTTGGTATATTTCTACCAAATTAGCCCCCGTGTTGTTCTCCAGAGGCCCAGCCCGTTCTTTGGGGCCTCCTTCCTTCAATGCTATAATAGTTCTTGAGTCTTCATGGATATCTTAGCCACGCTTAATCCCACCCAAAGAGAAGCTGTGGAAGCCATCGAAGGGCCTGTACTTATCTTGGCTGGACCCGGCAGCGGCAAGACCAGAGTGATTACCCATCGGGTCGCTTATCTAGTTAAACTTTGCGGCGTTAATCCTAGCCACATCATGACGGTCACCTTTACCAACAAAGCCGCCCGAGAAATGAGAGAGAGACTTGAACAGCTACTAGGGCAGGCAGTAGAAGCCTTGACTTTAGGCACTTTTCATGCTATCTGTGCCCGAATTCTCCGTCGTGAGGGCAAAGCCATAGGGCTTGACTCAAGCTTTGTTATCTACGATGAAGAAGACCAGCTAAGCCTGACAAAACAAGCACTGGAAGAACTGAACCTCGACCCCAAGCAATATGCTCCTCGGGCTCTTCACTCGGCCATCAGCGCTGCTAAGAGCCGTCTTATCGGCCCTAATGACTACGCCCAGCGGGTTAGCAGCTATTTTGAGGAGATAGTTCACAGAGTTTATCAACGCTACCAGCAATTGCTCAGCCAGGGTCGGGTGGTGGATTTCGATGACCTGCTGATGAAGACTGTGCAGTTGTTCCAGGACCATCCTCAAATCCTTAACCGATACCAGTCAAAGTATGTTCATATTCTTGTTGACGAATTTCAGGACACCAACATCGTCCAGTATATGTTGATGAAGCATCTGGCAGGAAAATACCGGAATCTGTGCGTGGTCGGCGACCCCGACCAATCTATTTATTCCTGGAGATTTGCTGATTTGCGTAATATCCTGAGCTTCGAGAAGGATTACCCCGAAGCCAAAGTAGTGTTTTTGGAGCAAAACTACCGCTCCACCAAAACTATTTTAGAGGTAGCCACGGACGTCATCTCAGTCAATATGCAGCGCAAGCCCAAAAAGCTATGGACGGAAAACGAAGATGGAGCTTCGATAATTGTTATCGAAAGTTATAATGCCGAGGAAGAAGCTCAATCTGTGGTCAACGAGATCGAAAAACTCATCGGCCAGGAACAAATCTCCCTCAAAGATTGCGCCGTCATGTATCGGGTCAATGCTCAATCACGAGCATTGGAGGAAACCTTCCTGAGGTATGGTTTGCCTTATAAGCTTGTTGGTGGCACGCGTTTCTACCAACGGAGAGAGGTTAAGGACATTATTGCTTACCTCAGATTCATTCACAACCCCCAGGACAATGTTAGCCTTGTCCGGATAATAAATGTTCCTGTAAGGGGCATTGGGCAGCGTACCCTACGCCATCTTCAGGATTGGGCAAAGGCTCATGATATCTCCCTCTTCGAGGCTTTAAAACAGGTGAGTCAAAATGTCATTACCGGCGAAGCGAAGCAATCTCTTCCTCCACGCATTATTCAAGCCCTGGCCGGATTTGCTGCTGTTATGTCTGGGCTTATTGCCCAAAGCCGTGAGCTAAGTCTTTCTGGTCTACTGGATGAGATATGGGAGCACACCGGATATAGAAAATACATTCTGGACAAGGAAGATGGTGAGGATAGATGGGAGAACGTAATGGAGCTGAAAAGCGTCGCTAGCGAATATGATGAGCTCGACCCTGAAGAGGCCTTAGTCGCATTTTTGGAAAAAGTAAGCCTGGTATCGGACATAGATGAGCTGGATGAAAAAACTGACGCTGTGACACTGATCACCTTACATCAAGCTAAAGGATTGGAATTCCCTGCGGTTTTTATTGTTGGCATGGAGGAAGGAATTCTCCCACACAGGAGATCTTTTGACGACCCGGAAGAGATGGAAGAGGAGCGCCGACTTTGCTACGTGGGAATAACTAGAGCCAAGAAGCGACTCTATCTTTTACGCAGTTACCGCCGAAGCTTATTCGGCGGCAGCACGGCAAACCCACCATCTCGCTTTCTCCAGGACATCTCACCCCACCTGATAAGCCCGAGAGGACTGTGGGAAGAGAGCCCGACTCCTGTAGCTAGTGCCTACTCCCAGCCTTCACCTCGGCCTCTTGGCACTCTAGCGCTAAAGGTCGGTGACCATGTCCGCCACAGCAAATTTGGCCCCGGCATAGTGATGAATTGCCTTCCTACCAGGGATGACCAGGAGCTGACCGTAGCCTTTGAAGAGGCGGGGGTTAAGAAACTCCTGGCCAGCCTTGCACCCCTGGAAAAAATCGAGAAAGATTTCGATTTTCCTTCATAAACTATTGACAAAATACACGAAACCGTGTAAAATAAAATGTAGATGCCTATTAAGGTTTTAGCGACTGAGGTAGTCTCCAAGATTGCTGCCGGGGAAGTGGTCGAGAGGCCGGCCTCGGTGGTCAAGGAACTGATAGAGAACTCCCTTGATGCGGGAGCCACTCAGATTGCCGTAGAAGCTCAGGGCGGTGGAGTAGAGCTAATCAAAGTGGGTGATAACGGGGCAGGTATCCCGGCCTCGGAGCTAGAGCTTGCCTTTCACAGGTATGCCACGAGCAAGATTAGCAACTTAGACGACTTGGAGAAAATCTCCAGCCTCGGCTTTCGGGGCGAAGCCTTGCCCAGCATTGCGGCTGTCGCCGAAGTAGAAATTTCCACCCAAACATCCTCAGCCCCAATTGGCAGCTACCTGCATTTGAGAAAGGGCGATGTAGTTGGCAAGGAGAGCCGAGCCAGACCCCAGGGCACCACCGTAACCGTGCGCCGATTGTTTCGCTATTTCCCCGCGCGACTCAAATTTCTCAAATCGGTAAATACCGAAAATAGCCACATCGCCAATTTGGTAAGCCAGTACGCCCTGGCTTTTCCCGAGGTTAAGTTCAGCCTGGTCCTTGATAAACGTCCCAGCCTGCGCACGACGGGCAATGGCGACCTGCGCGAGGTGGTAAGCGAGATATATAGTTCAGAGGTAGCGCAAAGGATGCTAAAGGTGGAACAAAAGGACGGACTGGCTAAAGTCGGCGGCTTAACAAGCCCACCTTCCTTAGCCCGTTCTAATCGTAACTATCTCAGCTTTTTCGTCAATCGAAGGTGGGTGCACAGTCCCTTGCTAACTCGGGCGACCGATGAAGCCTATCGTGGCTTACTTATGGATGGCCAGCATCCCATGGCGGTAATCAATATCTCACTGCCGGTTCAAGAGCTTGATGTCAACGTTCATCCTGCCAAAGCCCAAATAAAGTTTTGCCATGAGCAGACTGTCTTTAGCAGCGTACAGAAGGCCATAGAAGAGGCATTAGCCAGGACGCCTATAGCCAGCCCGAAAACTGTGCCCTTCTCAGTTGGCTCAGGGCAGTGGCAGAGCCCCCGCATGATAATGGATAACGAGCCGGCTTTTGTTGTTGCCCAGTTGCCGACCATGGAATTGCCAGTTTTGAGGGTACTGGGGCAGCTAGTTAACACCTATATTATCGCCGAGGGACCTGATGGACTCTATCTCATCGATCAACACGCTGCTCATGAGCGCATACTTTATGACCGAATTTTAGCGCAGTGGGCGCAAAAGGAAGTTGAAGTCCAGGGCTTACTCCAGCCAATAACCATAGAGCTTAGCCCAAGAGAGGAAGAGACACTGAGAGCCAGTAAAGAGTTTCTGGCTGAATTTGGCTTCACCATTGAGCCTTTCGGAAATAGAAGCTATGTGATACGTGCCATTCCGGCACTAATGGCCAGGGCGAATATTATTGAGATAATAAGTGTGCTGCTTGATAATCTTGCCAGCAAACAAAGTCCCAATCCCTGGGAGGAAAAGATAGCCCAATCTCTGGCTTGCCACGGTGCTATCAGAGCGGGACAGCAACTAGGCAATGAGGAGATGCGGGAGCTAATAAAGCAGCTAGAGCAAACCAAGCAACCGCGCGCCTGTCCCCACGGTCGGCCAACGATGATTCATTTAAGTTCTCATCAACTAGAGAAGGAATTTGGCAGGATAAACTAGAAAACTAGCAAGGTTACTAGCCCAAAATTCGCTTCACAGATTTTCTATTCGCATAAACCAGAAGCCGGTCTCCTTCCGCGATTTTCTCGTCCCAATTCGGCCTAGTCAGGTAAGTACCGGCCCTGTCTATACCAAGGACTTCTATATCCTCTTCCGCGGTGATATCAGCCACAGACAAGCCAATGATATGCGAGCTTCCTTTCATCGTGACAAGACTAATGGCCCAGTCCTTCTCCACATGGAATATTTCCTCAACCGCTGTAGCTTCCCTAAGAATTCGGTTCATAACTGGCCTTTGCAGCCAGTCAGGAATCCGACGGCCAACATTGCTTCTTATAACTAGTTGATAGAGGCCGAATATGCCTCCAATTATTATGGCCAGGCGAATGAAAAACCACGTGTAACCGCTCACCTGGGTGAAAGATGCCACTAAAGTGGCAATTACAGTGACCATGCCGGCATTTCCCAGTATAATGAGAATGGTCACAATTCTGCGTCTGGTTCTGTTTCCCACCACCCGTTCAGCTTCTCTTGTCGTGAAGCCCGTTCCTGAGAAGGCAGATAACGCCTGAAATCTAGCTACATCAGGTTCTATCCCAGTTAACTGGAGGGCAAAGCCTCCAATTCGGACGACGATGAAAGAAACTAGAATAGCTATCAGTAAAATGCCTACATAAGCCATATTCAACACCTCCAACTTAGGTTCTGCTGAGGCATGGATGGCACTGTCTGTGTGGAAGGTTGTGAGTGCCCAATCGCTTCGCCTCTCAGTTCAGATGCCAGAGACATATTCTTCATTCGGTAACTTTAGAGCCACCTCCTCCTCCTGAAATAGACTACCAGAGAAATACCTATTACTGCCATTACAATCAAGATGATAAAGTACCCGTACCGCCACTGTAGCTCCGGCATATTGGCGAAGTTCATGCCGTAAATGCCTGTAATGAAGGTCAGCGGAATGAAGATAGTGGCTATGATTGTTAGCACCTTCATCACCTCATTCATACGGTTGGACACTGAAGAAAGATAAGTGCTCAGTACACTCTCAGCCATATCTCTGAGACCAAGAGTAAGCATCTCAATCCGCACCAAATGGTCATAAATGTTGCGGTAATATATTTGAGCTCGCTCGCTTATCAGGGCATATTCGCCGCGGCTGAGCCCGTTCATTATTTCCCGCTGAGGCAATATGACCCGCGTCAACGCCAGTATGCTGCGTTTAAGCTGCATAATCGACATCAGTGTTTCTCTCTTCGGCTCGTGAAGTGCCTCGGCCTCGAGTTGATCATTCTTCTCATCCATCTCCTCGATAGTAGGCATGATATTGTCCACCAGAGTATCGATAAGGTCGTGAGCCAAGAAATCGACTCCCCTGCGCATAAGGCGTTCGTCTTTTTGAACGCGATCCAACATAGATGAAACCGACCTCATGGGTACATCATGACTGGTGACCACGTAGTTTTTTCCCAGAAAGAAAGCGAGTTCTGTGGTCTCCACTACCTCAGACTCGATGTGGTAATTGATGCCATGAACGATAACAAATAAGTAGTCATCAAAGTCATCTATCTTGGGTGGATGTATATTCTTGCTAATACAGTCTGCCACTGCCAGGGGATGAAAACAGAATACATTGGATAGTAACTCGGCATCCTCGTTCGTCACGTCCTCTATATCAACCCAGAGCAACCCTTCCCCCGTTGCCAGAAAGCCCTTGATTTGTTCTATGCCTAGCTGGTCCAGGAGTTTCCCATCCGGCGCCAGATAGAAAGCACACTTTATCATCATCGCCTCCTTAAACTTCGCAAAAGTCGCTCAATAATAAATACTATCAAGGGGTAAACCCTTTCCCATCGGCGTAACCATAGGCATAGCTGGCTGGAGGCTCCTTTTCAATCAACATTAGTTTGCCATCCCCAGTTCTTTAGAAAGCTGAACCTCTGTAGCGAATAATTCATCCACCAATGAGGCCCTCGATTATCTATCAAGGGGGCTTTTCACTCCTAATATGTTTTTGTGGCCACATAAGTATAAATCATGGTGGTCTGGAGATTCCAGTGTCCGAGCAACTCTTGGATTGTCCTGATGTCATAGCCATTTTCCAGCAGATGTGTGGTCAAGGATTTCCCTTTGAATTTTTTGCTTTGACAGATAGCTAGGAATGCAATACAATTTTATCAATTAACACAATAATATAAAAATTTTAAGTTGCATGAGTTATGTCTAACTATTGCTGCACCTGACCAGAGGGCAGCACGGTGAATTCTACATGGTCTGTGCAGCGATTAAGTTTTTTATAAATCCGAACGTCACTTGCTCCTAAGCCCTCTGGCAGGTGAGCATTTCGTTACCTATCAATTCTTGAAAGCAATACATCGGCTCCACAGAAAATGCCTTATTACAACAACGACTCCTTTAATACTATAGCTACCATAAGCTTGCCTCTTCTCAGCATAACTACAGAATTCTCTCCACCTTGAGCAGATTAGTGGAGCCAGTCACCCCAATAGGGATGCCACCGGTAATCACTACCAAATCACCCGGCTTTGCCAGTCCCAGTTCTTTAGAAAGCTTAGCCGCTGTTGTGAATAACTCGTCCACCGACGAGGCTTTGGCTATCTGAAAAGGGTAAACACCCCAGCGCAGCACCAATCTCTTCGCGACCACGGCATCAGTGGTTATCGCCAGAATAGGCATTCTCGGACGGTATTTTGATACGCGCCCTGCCGTGCTGCCAGACTGGGTAAAGGCCACAAGAGCGGCTGCTCCCAGACTTTGCGCCGTATGGCAGGCACTATAGCTTATCAATTCATCCGTCTTTTGCTCCAGCCATCTGCCTCGTTCTGCCAGTATTTGCTCGTAGGGCAGTTTGCCTTCTACCTCCCGGGCAATCTTCACCATCATTTTAACTGCTTGCACTGGATACTTCCCGATGGCGGTCTCCTCTGATAGCATGATGGCATCGGTACCATCAAATATGGCATTAGCTACATCAGCGACCTCGGCCCGCGTTGGCCGGGGAGCATTCACCATTGACTCCAGCATTTGCGTGGCGGTAATCACTGGCTTGCCTGCTTGGTTACACTTCCTGATAATCTCCTTCTGTACCAGCGGCACTTTTTCCAGAGGGATGTCCACACCGAGGTCTCCTCGCGCCACCATGATACCATCGCTATCTACCAGTATACTGTCAAATTTGTTAACTGCCACGCCCCTTTCAATCTTGGCAATAATTGGTATATCTGCATCGTTCTCACATAATATAGCTCTTACACTGGTTACATCCTTAGCATTGCTGACAAAGGAGAGAGCCAAGTAATCAGGCTTCTGCCTGACAGCAAAGAGAATGCATTCTCGTAAAGTATCGGTAATGAAAGGGCCAGAGGTACGCATACCAGGCACTACCAGCCCCCGTCCCTCGGTGAGTATCCCCCCAACCATGACCTTACATCTAACCTCTGTGCCTTGCCCATCAAGTACCTTGAGTTGCATGGCACCGTCATCAAGCAATACGGTATCCCCCACTTTTATATCTTGAGTAAGGGTAGGAAGATTAATTGGTATTACTCTATCATCTCCCTTTACTTGCCTTGTGGTGAGGATGACCTGCGCACCCTTTTTCAGCCTGGCTTGACCATCTTTCAGTTTGCCCGTGCGATACTTAGGCCCGGGCAAATCTATAAGTATAGCAACAGGGATTGCCAGATGACGGGATAGCTTCCTTACAGTCTGGATATGACGGGTGTGTTCCTTGTAGGTACCATGGGATATATTAAATCTGGCGACATTCATGCCAGCTCTTATTAGCTGCTCAATCACAGCAGCCGAGCCAGTAGCCGGACCGATAGTGCACACTATTTTGGTCCGCCTTCCAAAAAAGCTGGAACGTTTCATATCACTGCCTCGCTCTGTCAAAGTACTACCTATTAATAACTCCGATACCAGCCCTCTGTCACCGGGGCAAATTTGCCGTTTTCAGCCCCCAGCCTGGAGTACCAGGGTTTACCGTAGCTATCAGCTATCTCAGCCAGTTTCTTCAACCTTGAGGCAGCCGTATTCTGGAAAAAATTCATTCTCTCTTCCCGGGAACGAATTTGAGCACCCTCCTGCCACAGGGCACGCCCTGCCAGGAAACCGGAAGCTCCCGACTTACAGGCTATCTCTACCTGTTTCTTAAATGAGTCGAAGTCAACGCCAGCACTAAGCAGCACCCAGGGCAGCCGGGATGCCTGGTTTAACTCCTGGCAAAACCCCAGCAGCTTTTCCTCATCTTGTTCGAACTTAATATCTGCCGGAAATTCTGCCTTCAACACATCAATGGGCAAGGCAGTAATCTGCCGGGCAGTTTCGATTACCAGATTAGGTTTTATCTCGGCAAACTTCTTCGAGGATGTCCCGGCTTGATTTATGCGTTCTTTACGAATAGGACTCTCTTTTTCCTCAATAGGATAACTTACCGGCTCAACCAGAAAGGCTATATCTTCTTCAAGACACTGGTCGGCTAGCCTTGCCACCAAATCCAGTTGTTTTGAGGCGACATCCTTCAGGTCAGGCCTGAAGTAGATTAAAAGCTTGACTGCTGAAGCCCCCATTCTCTTCGCTTTTTTCACGCTCCAGCCGGGCAGAAGTTCAGTGATTCTGGCGGTACTGTCTCCGGTATAACCGGTCTTTTCCATGCTGATAAGAAGCCCCTTAGACCCGGGCAAGAGACCCGCAGCTATAGCCTGACCAGCTCCATATTCCGGGTCAAGCAATATGGCACTGGCAAACGGCGCTATCGCTTGACAGAGGTCAAGCTTAAAATCAACTATATCCTGGTAACTCACCGCAGCAGGGTTTTTCTCGTTCAGGGCTCGCTTAAGCGCTCCCCTATGGTCGATGGCACACATTGTCATCATGCCCTTAGAATCAGCCAATTGCTGGAGCCCTCTTAGCTTGCCGATAGATATGTTCATTATATCAACCTCCTATGCAAGATATGGCCATGTCTTTTTTACTCACAAAATGACCTCCTCATCTCTTGGAGGGCAAAAGCGGCGGCACCGAGCACACCGGAGTTTCGACCCAGCTCAGCAAAAGCAAAGCGCACAGCCTGGAATGCCTCTTTATATGCTCTCTCTCCAGCCGTCTTGAACGCTGGCTTGAGCAGCATATCACCGACATTTGATAAACCACCACCGATAACTATCAACTCAGGGTTGAATATGTTTATTAAATTAGCCAGCCCCACACCTACATAGTAGCCAGTCCGAGCAATAAGTTCTTTAGCCAAACCATCACCTTGGTCGGCAGCGCTATGAATGACCTGCGCCGTCACCTTTTCTACGTCACCCTCGGCATATTCCAGGATGGAAGTCTTGACTCCTTCTTTAATCCGATGTCTTGCCTCCCTGGCCAGGGCTGTCCCCGAGGCCAGCGTTTCCCAACAACCTCTGTTTCCACAATTGCAGATTGGACCTTCATCATCGATGGTCATATGCCCCACCTCGCCAGCGGCACCAATAGCACCACTGTAAATCGTGCCATCAATGACAATGCCTCCGCCAATGCCTGTGCTGAGAGTAATATAGATGAAGTTACGAACACCCCGGGCAGCGCCGAAATAAAATTCCCCCAGGGCAGCGGCATTGGCGTCATTGATGAGAAAGGTCTTCTTGTCCAGCCTTTCTTGCATTATGTCTCTCAGGGGAACGTCTTGCCATCCTGGCAGATTCGGTGAGGTAAAAAGGATGCCTGTCTCGGGATTTGAGATGCCGGGTGCCCCAATCCCTATAGCAGTAAGCGCTGAAATGTCAACATTTGCCTGCTTTAAAGCACGATGCGCAGACTCCAAAATAGACTGGATAACCGCCTCATGGCCTTTTCGAGCTGGCGTTACACTATGGTCGCGCGATAGCATCTTCCCCTGGGAGCTGATCACTGCCGTCAGTATTTTGCTGCCTCCAAGGTCAACACCAAGAATCAAATCGTCAGCATTTTCACCCAATTTCAAACTCCTGCTCTAAGCCCCCAGCTATATAAGTAGGACCCGTCGCCTAAGCTAGTATTTCCTTCAAAAGTAAGGCTTGCTTCTATCTTATTCATAGGTTATCTTGGTGGGTATCTTCGTAGCCTCATACTTGAGCTTGTTAATAACGTTAGCCTTGGATTATATTCATCTTCTCCCAACTTGCAGAACCCTGTCCCAATGTCAATAATAGGTTTTGTTACAGTTTATATTATATTGTATACTGGGGCAGATAATAAAAAAAGCAGTAAGTCTCTCGTGAACAATCAAAGGCAGGTTAAAGGAATTAACTGCAATCTATGGACGGTAATTACAGCTTGATGGTCTTGTACCGGAAGGTTTATTAGCTTGAAAAGACTAGCCTACAGTTAAGAAAGTAAGCCGGCTTGACCATGATAATCAGTAGTAATGTGCCTTTGGTAAAGCCAGTATTATGTCAAATTGAATCATTGATTATTACACTTGTTGATAGTATACTGTCATTATACACGCAGGGGGAGGTATTCCATGAAATTATCTTGTCATCAAGAAAATTTAAATAGGGGGCTAAGCATCGTAGGGAGAGCTGTAGCCACTAGGTCCACTTTACCTATCACCCAAAATATCCTTTTATCCGCTGAGCAATCGCGTCTCAAATTAGCAGCCACCAACCTGGAAATGGCTACCACGTGCTGGATTGGTGCTGAAGTGAAAAAGGAAGGAGACATAACTGTGCCTGCCCGCTTGCTCATCGACTTTGTTAATTCCTTGCCCAACGATTTAATTGAAATCAATCTTCCCGCTAACAGTCGCATCCTGGAGCTTAAGAGTGGCCATTTTCAAGCCCATATTCACGGCATTGATGCCGCAGATTTTCCTCCTATCCCCCAGATAAACGATGGCATAACTACCACCATTGAGGCGACTAGTCTCAGGGAAGGAATTACACAGGTCGCCTTTGCTGCTGCCACTGAAGAATCCCGCCCGGTATTAACCGGAATTAACACTGAGTTCGATGGCGAGCAGCTCAACCTGGTGGCTGCCGATGGCTTCAGGCTAGCTGTCCATAAGACAACCCTCGGCTCGCCAGTCAGCGAGAAGACTACGGTTATCGTCCCGGCGAGAACCCTCAACGAACTGAACCGCCTTCTTGGGGAGCAGGAGGAACCCGTAGAAATCACCGTAAACGAAAAAAAGAGCCAGGTTCTCTTCCGCCTCAAAGATGCTGAGCTGGTTTCTCAACTTATTCAAGGTTCCTTCCCCAATTATTCCCAGGTTATTCCTCAAAGCTATACCACGCGAGCTGTAGTAGACATTAATGAGTTTCTGCGGGTTACTAAAATGTCCTCTATATTTGCTCGCGATGCCAGTGGCATAGTTCGCCTGGTCATTACCCCGGGTAGTGAACTTACTCCAGGGAAGGTAACCGTTTCTGCTCAGGCTGAAGAGGTTGGAGACAATGTCGGTGAAATAGACGCTCTCACTGACGGAGAAGAGGCGAAAATCGCCTTCAATGTAAAATATCTTTCCGATGTTCTGTCTGTCCTTTCCCAGGACCAAGTCGCTCTAGAACTCACCACCCCCTCGAGCCCGGGAACCATCCGTCCTATAGGCGTGGACAATTATGTTCACGTGGTCATGCCCATGTTCGTTCAGTGGTAGGTGCTTTAATTCAGTAGGGAGGAGCGAAATGAAATTCCGTATTGTTTTAGAATACGATTCCGAGACAAAGAGCTATGCCGCCTACTGTCCAGAACTTCCAGGATGTTGCAGTGCTGGTGATACCGAGGAAGAGGCATTGAAGAATGCGAGGGAGGCTATTTCACTATATCTTGAACCAGCGCCCGTCAAACTGAACCCTGACGAGAAGGTCTTTGAGGTGGAAGTGCCAGCCTGATGGCTCGGAAGCTGCCAAGACTGCAAGCCAACGAGGTTGTCAGAATACTGCAACAGCACGGATTCGCTCTCATCTCGCAACGGGGCAGCCATCAGAAATGGCGGAATGACGATACGGGCAAACAGGTGATTGTCCCCTATCACAAGGGGAAGCAATTGCCAGTGGGCACACTGAGGAGCATCATTGAAGGGAGTGGCATTCCCGAAGAGAAGTTCCACTCCTAGAATCTTTTGAAAAGACGAGATAATGATGATAGAAGAGGCGAAAATCGCCTTCAATGTAAAATATCTTTCCGGTGTTCTATCTGTCCTTTCCCAAACCCAGGTTACTCTAGAACTCACCACCCCCTCAAGCCCGGGAACCATCCGCCCTATAGGTGTGGACAATTATGTTCACGTAGTCATGCCGATGTTTGTGCAGTGGTGACAAATTTTAGCTTCGCATAAACTGAAATAGGCGTCTGGGGCAAATCAGGCGCCTATTCGTTTCTGGCTGTCCTTCATCCAGATTGTAGGCAATAGCCTCAAATACAACCGGGAGAAGGAGTTAAAGCGGGTAGTAAAGGTCCCTGCCCGTGTGGCAGCGATAAGAAGTACAAGAGTTGTCACGGCCGTAGCATCTGAGTATTACGCCTTCTTACCAACCGATTACTTGTCATATTATACGAATAACATAATGTGATTCGAACAGGTCACAGTGCTATAATGAACTCAACTAACGCCTATTGACCCAAAAAAGTGCCCAACCACGGAAAGCTATTCAAGAACCTGATGAGAGCTTATTTGTCAAAGAATAACTAATATGTTTGGCGAGGATCTAGCAACGTGCTAGTATTTAGGAAAATTGTGATATGAGTAACTCAAATAGTAATACTAATGGCCACTACCCACCTCGGTTGATTTATACAGGTGAGGAAGGAATTTTATTTCAGGGCAATTGCCTCTCACTTCTGAACCAAATGCTAAAAGACTCGGTAGATTTAGTATTTGCAGACCCACCCTTTAACCTCGGCAAACGGTATGATAGCGATGCATTTTCTGACACATTAGAGACTGAGAAATATAGGAGCTGGTGTCAAACATGGCTATCAGAAATGGTTCGTGTGTTACGGCCTGGAGGATCACTATTCTTATATCATTGGCCAAAATGGCTCATCGAATTAGGGCACTGGCTTAATAATCTGCGGATGTTAGAGTATCGAAGCTGGATTGCTTTAACGATGAAAAGTGGCTTCCCTATCAAGAATAGATTACATCCGGCTCATTATGGGATACTCCACTATACGAAGAGGGGAAACAAACATACATTCAATGTGGTGAGAAGCAGAACACCTACCTGTAGGCACTGTGGAAAAGAGATCCGTGATTACGGGGGTTATAGAGATAAATTTAAGAAGTATGAAGATGAAGATGGGATTCCTTGGATACAAATCTCTGACTTTTGGGAGGATACACATCCCGCCAGACAGGATAAATCAAGGCAGATACAGGTAGTAGAATTACCTTTGCTTATTCCAGAGCGGATTATCTTGTTGGCAACGAATCCTGGTGATATTGTTCTAGATGTATTCGGAGGCGGTGGTAGCACATATCATGCTGCCCAGATGCATAAAAGACGATGGATAGGTTGTGACATTGCAGACGTTACTCCGATTCTACAACGTTTACACACAGCGTTTCGTCTTAATCCGCAAGAGTCAATTGACGATGCTTTTTATAAATGTTTTAAGCCTGAGTTTGCCAAGTCAGAACTCGGGGCTTACATCAGAGAAGACCGGATTAGGAAGATAAAAGAAATTAAACCATTAAAGAATATCAACAATTCATCTAAGGAATATTCCAGCAAGAGTCGAGTTCTCTAAGATATCATGAGAGGGGGTGTGCTATGAGCAGTTTACAAGCGAATGCCAATCCAGAAAAACATCTTTTTTTGGAGATGTTTATTAGAGATTTAAGTCTGGAAGACTCGATACTCGATCTAATAGATAATTCCATTGATTCCCTAGTCAGAGAGCGTAATATCAACGTGTCAGAAGCATTGGCACCATTGGAGAACAATGATGGTAAAAAAGGTTCGGTAACAAAAATAGAACCTGCCTCAATAAATATAAATTTCAATGAAAAATATTTTCATATAGAAGACAACTGCGGCGGTATATCGATCAGAGATGCCACAGAAGAGGTATTTAGATTTGGCCATCCTAAGGGGGCTAAAGTAGGACAGCTCGGTGTATATGGTATCGGATTGAAGCGTGCAATATTTAAGATTGGGAATCATATAACAATTGAGTCCAGAACGGCAGACGAAGGATTCAAAATGGTAATTCCGGTTCCTGAATGGTCGGAGGATCCAAGTTGGACATTACCCATGGAAGCAACTGAAGGCACGGGGGATTCAGCAACCGCTGGAACATCAATTACTATTAAGTCATATAGACCAGAGGTAGCTGAGAGACTTAGATCCGGAAGATTAGAGGGACATTTACAGGAAATGATTGCTCGGACATATTGTTACTTTTTAGATAGGTATGTAATCGTTACTCTAAACGGCCATAGAATCGGGCCGGATTATATACCTTTAGGCTCTTCATCAGAAGTCAACGTGGCTAAGGAAGCATATGAGGATAACGGTGTTAATGTGACCATATATGCTGGACTTGCGGCTAGAGGAGAGGACGGACAATGGCGAGCTGTTGATGCTGGATGGTATGTAGCTTGTAATGGGCGGCTTGTAGTATCAGCGGACAAGACTGAATTGACTGGATGGGGAATAGGCATGGGCACTTTTGTGCCAAAATATAGAGGATTCATCGGACTCGTTTTCTTTTATTCAACTAATCCATTATCTCTCCCCTGGACTACGACTAAGCGAGGTCTTAATCAGGAATCTCTGGTATATCAAAAAACACGCACTAGAATGGCTACAATAGCACGTTCTGTGTTGAGATTCTTAGACAATATGTATCCACCTGCAGAAATTGAGCGAGAACCTCACCGACAGGTAGCTGCAGGTATGCAGGCACTAGATATTAGAAATTTGACTGCGCGTTCCCAAGCAAAATTTGAAGCTAAAGTCCAGCCACTTGGAGAGCAATCAACAAGCGTGCAATATAGTGCAAAGAATAGTGAGCTAGACCGTGTGAGAAAGGCCTCAGGAAAAAGAAGCTGGCCAGCATCTAGAATAGGGAGATATACTTTCGATCATTACCTTAAGACGGAGTGTCCGGAATGAGTGGAATTAGTAAAAGTGCACTTGAAGTTCAATTTGATCTGAGACCTGCTAAACAGGTCGAACGCAGAATGCTTTTAGATACGTTCCAAAGGTTGGCACAAGCGGGATTTTCAATTAGAGACTACCGATATACCGGTTTTGGCTCCTTATATTTTGTTGATTTCATAATTTTCCATAAACTGTTAGGAATAGACCTTATGACATCAATGGAACACGATCCTTCCCTAGAAAAGAGGGTAAGGTTCAATTGTCCTTTCAGTTCTGTTGAGATAGTAATGGAAAAAGCAACGGACGTCATTCCCACGTTATCTAGAGAGGAACAACACATATTGTGGTTGGATTACGATGAACCTGTGACGAGTGTAATGGTAAATGATGTATATTTGGCGGGCAGCCAACTTTCAAGCGGATCCATACTAATTGTCACCGTTGATGTTGAACCTCCAGTTAAAGAAGCAGATCTTCCACAAGGAGTCGACCTCCCACACGCCTGTATGGATTATTATAAGAACGAAGTAGGGTCTTATCTTGGCCTGGTAAATATTAGTGATTTCGCCGTAGGAAATTTATATCAAGTGAGCCGGCGAGCCATAATGAACGCATTAAGGGAGGGTATGATTGGTAGATCGGGGATAGATTATTTTCCGCTTTTCTATTTCCTTTATGCTGACGGCCATAGAATGATGACAATCGGCGGAATGATCGGATCAAGAGCTGATAAGAGAAAAATAAATGCACTGAACTTGGATGGTGCACTCTATTTGCGAATGAAAGATGACGATGATCCTTACGAAATAAAAGTCCCTGTATTTACACGCAAAGAGAGACATTTACTTGATTCAGCGATGCCTTGTCCTGATGGATGGCAACCAGGCGAGTTTATCATTTCACCTGAAAATATTGAGACTTACCGAGAAATCTATCGCTTCTTACCTTCATATGTTGAAATTTTGTTATGACAATATTGCATTAGTTTTGAAGTATAGGTATGGATGAAAAAATTCCCTATCACTAGAGCTAAAGCAAGACTGGGTGTTGCCTTTGTTGAAAGAATAGTCGCTGAAGCCGGGTCCATCTTCAGAGAATACACTCAAGATACAGACTTAGGGATCGACTGTCAGATTGAATTTATTGATGAGGAAGTCGCTACTGGAGATCTGGTTGACGTTCAGATAAAAGCTGGATCATCATACCTTAAACATCATATAAACGGAGATTATTTCCAAGTTAAAGTTACTCGTAAAGATTTAATCTATTGGAATAGCTTGCCAATTCCTGTGATTATAGTCACTTATGACCCAAAAACTGGACAATCAAGCTGGATAGACGTCCTTGACTATATTAGAAACAATGAAAGAATCCTAAAAAAGAATTTTGCTACACTGAAACTTCCTGCTAATACGAACCAGTTTGACACTCACACTTTGATGAGCGAGGTTCGAAGCCTCTGCAGAAAGTATAGGGTGGAAGTCGGACAGTTATACTTTGCTGAACTCTTAGCTTCGCACAATATTGAAGACAAATTCAGGGGATTTTGGGGACTACGTAGTCATCGTGATTATCTCTTTTCGAAATTATCTTGTTTTATGCTTATTCAGCATATATTTTATCCGGATGATGATCTTCGTGCTTCCGTTACTGATACGGTATCGCGTTTCCTACCACATCCCGAAGTCGGATTAATTCCCCCACAAGAAATCCGAGAATATGTTATATCAAAGTTGATGGATTTTGGTATCCAAGAAGTTGCCCGGCTATTGGAGACAGCTTGGCTCGATGAAGAAAATCTAATGCAAAGAGGCTCGCTTGGACAATCTATCGGAGTGATAATCACGGCCATACCAGGATACGAGCAACACCTAACTGAACTTATAATGGATCCCGACCAATCATATGAAGTAAGGTTCGCTGCGATTGTTCTCGCAGATGAGTTCGGAATGCAGTCTGTGCTACGAGCCATTGCGGTGAATTTTGACAGTAACATTTGGGGTGATTTAAAAGAGGCTATTAAATATGTAGCAGACGAAGTTCTTAATGCAGAGATGTCTGAAATCGACCTTGCTGAAATTGTGGCAGAAAAAGGTTATGATAATGATTCCCTAGCGGATTTGCTGAGTAACTCAAGTTTACTTTTTTTATGCCGGAATGAGTCTATTCTTGCGAGCATACAAAGTGATACTAGAAATCCTTTAGTAAAAAGCAATGCCAGCAGAGCTCTAGATAGAGTAACGAGATGGAAGTATCGTCCGGAAGAGAATATGGAAAAGCTCATTTAAGATTATGAACGAAGTGTTGAAAGATGAGGAAGTTTATAACAGATAATAGTGGTCTGAGATACTATCTGGAATTAGTTGAGGACTCTGAAGATTTGTTCTGGGTAAACCTTTGGCGTAAAGATGAATGGGTGGGCCATATAAAATATCAAACGGATCATATCAATATCATAATTGCAGGTGATGTTTATATCCGCGATGATTCTGATCCTCTAAATAGGAGATCAATATTTTCGGACTACGCTAGTCTCCCTGCATGGATAAAGAAGAACGTGAAGGTGACAGAGGTCAATAAGCATTTTAAAAATTATCGCCATCAAGGTCTAGGCACAAAATTGCTGACCCTGTTAATCGAACACGCTAGAGAGAAGAACGTGCAACGAATATATGGCAACGTTATGAAAGACGATATTGGTAAAACACCAGGACTTATAGAGTGGTATGAGAGACACGGGTTCCAGAGATGTGGCCCATATCAAGGTTGTATTGCGAACGCCGCAGTTTGGCTATTAATGGACTTAACTTGAGGCCTGATGTTACGATAGAAACACAGACATCGCCATGTTTGTTCAATGGTAACCTGTTTGGTGTTCGACCAAGAACTTAAGCTGTAAGAGCGATTAAGCTAAGGCAAGCCCACGAACACTATCACCAAGCCTACCACTAGCATTATCACACCCAAAGCTAATAAACCAATCAATAGCTTCTTATTCATATGTAGAATCTTTTCTAAGCAAGTAGCTTGTTATAATACTCTAACGCCAAACAAAAGGAAAGGGTTAGCGCTATTCTCAATAGCTAAGCACCAAGCACGCAGTACTGTTACATTTATCTCTCTCATCGCTGGTAATAAGTGATTTGCAGAATTGGTGAATGCTATTCCGCGATAGGGAGAGTGAATGAAAAACGGCTTCCCTTTCCCGGCTTGCTCTGGACTGTGATTTTGCCGCCATGGGCTTCCACCAGCCGCTTGGCAATAGTAAGACCCAGACCACTGCCTCCGGTGACTCTGGCACGAGATTTGTCCACTCTATAGAAGCGCTCGAAGATATTAGGCAAATCCTCAACAGGAATGCCTTCGCCAGTATCCGATACGCAAACCTCTACCCAGTCACCTTGTGTTGTAGCAGCCACATTAATAGCGCCTCCCTTATGAGTATAAGCCACCGCATTTTCCAGAAGGTTATGCAGCACCTGGTTGACCCGTTGCCAGTCAATGTTAACCAATGACAGATTATCAGGCAGGTCAAGGGACAACGCTATCTCCTTTGCTGCTACCTTGGGCTGCCAGGGAGTTACTGCCTGCTTAACTAACCTGGTGATGTCTTCCGCCTGATAAACCAGCTTCAGTTCGCCGGCTTCAGCGAGACTTAGCTCCTGGAGTTCATCAACCAACCGTGAAAGCAGAGCTGCCTCTTCATTGAGGGAGTGGATGGTAGCGGCATTTGGCTTCATCACCCGATCGCGAATTGCCTCCAGATAGCCTTGAATATTAGAAAGAGGAGTTCTCAGTTCGTGAGCAACATCAGCAACCAGATTTCGTCGTAATTGCTCGGCATGCGCTAAGTCGGCGGCCATAGAGTTAAAGGCTTGAGCCAGTGCCGCAACTTCACCTTCGCCCTGGAATTGAACCCTCTGAGACAAGTCTCCCCGTCCCAATTGTCTGGCAGCCTTGGCAAGGATACCGATAGGTGACGTTATTCTCCGCGACAGGACAAAAGTCAATAGCAAAGCGATGGCGATTGCCAGCGAGCCTCCCAGGAGAAGAAAGCGATTGATTGATGTGGAGAGTCTTAGAAACGTAACATAGGGTTCTGCCGCTAGGTCAGGGCTGATATAAACTTCTCCCAGTGGTTTTTGTTCATCAGTTAGTGGGAGACGAGTAACTGACGAATTAGTATAGTTCACCATTCCCAGAAGTTCTTCATTTGAATCACCTATGACTGTCCCGTTGGTAGCCACCAATATGATATGTGTCCTGGATAAAAGTGCTGTCTGCTTCACTACAGGCTGGACCTTTTCCCAGCTACGATTCTGGCTCCAATAATGTACGTATAAACTAGATCGTACTTGGGTGGCTCGATAATCCGCGGTGTTCTCTTGGTAACGTTTAATTTCAGCACCAGTGCGCTCACTGACAAAGAGATATATGGTGCCGACGGTCACCAATATTATCACTGCGAAAGTCACCGAGAGACGAAACCACAACCGATGTATCACTGTTCCCCTCCGACAAACTTATAGCCGACTCCGTATATCGTCTTTATATATCTGGGGTGGCTGGGGTCCGGCTCCAGTTTTCGACGTAGGTTGAGTATGTGAACATCAATGGTGCGGTCGAAACCTTCAAAATCATAGCCTAAAGCCTCTTCAATAAGGATTGCCCGGCTGAAGACTCTACCAGGCTCTTTGGCGAGAACTCCCAGTAACTTAAATTCAACACTGGTCAAATTCAGTGGCCTGCCGGCAAGCCACGCCTCGTGTTGCGTAAAATTCATACTAAGTTCACCACTCTTAATCTCCTCAAGGCCACGCTCCCCGGGAAGACGTCTTAGCACTGCCCGCACTCGAGCCGCTAGTTCCTTAGGGCTGAAAGGCTTGGTCACATAGTCGTCGGCACCTAGGTCCAGGCCCGTTAGCTTGTCCTGGTCAGTAGTCCTGGCAGTAAGCATAATAATTGGTACATCGGATTCATGTCTCAAGGTACGACAGACCTCAAGTCCATCGATGTCCGGCAGCATAAGGTCAAGAACAATGAGGTCGGGGTAGCTTTCACGAGCCAAACGCAGAGCTTCAACACCATCATAAGCAGTTAGAACTTGGTAGCCGTCTCGGTCTAAGTAGAGCCTGACCAACTCTACAGTTTTTACATCGTCATCAACTACCAAAACCTTCTTGCCTGCCATCCCTAGCCTCCTGAAGATTCTTCAAGCCCTCTAATGTTATACCAGAAATGTTAAGAAATTAATATGAAGGACTTCTTTCACCCAGACTTTTCTTAACAAATTGTACGAACTATAGCCTAGAGTAAACCGATACAATCCTCATTGAACAATCAACCATATGTTGTTGCTACCCCAGCATTATTAGATTGACATGATTGTATGGGCGGACTATAATCCTTTGCGGAACGAGATATAAGGTATGGAAACGAAATCATCTCCAGACCCAGACCATAAACGGCGACGGATTGTCACTTTCGTTCGATGGTGGTGGGGCTTGCTTTAGTGTAGGTCTGTGATCGAGGCGTGTGCGCCCCACGTCCCACCGGACGTGGGGCTTTTATTTGTCGTGATATGGCCCAAGATTTTCCTTGGGAGGCTGCATTGGAAGTTTTGAATGAAGACACATTCAAGGAGTTGCTGGAAAACAAGCAATACAGGGCGTTGCGAGAGAGGCTAGCGGATTCAGAACCCACACATATTGCCGACCTCCTGACCAGCATCCCGACAGACGAAGCAGTGATAGCGTTTCGCCTCCTTCCGAAGAGTCTTGCTATTTCTGTTTTCGACGATATGGATGGAGCGTTTCAGAACCAGTTGCTTGAGGCGTTCAGTGACCAGACGGCGAGGAATTTCCTTGAAGCAATGCCACCCGATGACCGGACGGAGTTGCTGGACGAGGTACCCGCCAAGGTAGCCCGCAGACTGTTACAGATACTCTCGCCCGACCAGCGCCGTGTCACCTTGCAGTTGCTGGGCTATGAGGAAGAAACGGCCGGACGTGAGATGACCCCCCTATTCGTAGACCTGCACAGCGATATGACTGTGGCACAGGCTCTGGAAAGGGTCCGACAGCTGGCCATCAACCGGGAGACAGTGTACGAGTGCTATGTCATGGACCGCCGCCGCTATCTTATAGGCACTGTTTCGCTCAAGGACTTGGTCATTGCTGACCCGGATGCCAAGGTAAGCGATATCATGAAACCAGACCCGCCCTTTGTCTCTACCCACACCGACCGCGAGGAAGTAGCCAGGGAACTCCGAGAGCATAACCTGCTGGCGATTCCCGTGGTAGATGCAGAACAGCGCCTCGTCGGTACCATCACCCATGATGATGTGGCGGACATCATAGAGCGAGAGGCCACCGAGGATATTTATCGCTTTGGTGCAGTATCTGGTACAGAGCGGGGTTACTTTGCCAGCCGCATCTTTGATGTTGTCCGGCGCCGGGGGGTATGGCTCCTCCTGCTTATCGTGGTGAACACAATTACTTTCACTATTATTGCCCGGCATGAAGCGCTGCTTACCGGCGAGCTACTGATACTGGCTGCTTTTATCCCGCTGTTGATTGGCACCGGAGGGAATGTGGGAGCACAATCGGCCACCGTCGTTATTCGTGGACTGGCTACCGGGGAGGTGAAGCCCAGACGAGCTCTGGCCGTGGTCTTGCGGGAGGCTGGGATAGGTGCTCTCCTGGGCATTGTCCTTGGTGCGGTTGCCCTGGGCTGGGCTTATATGTTCGGCGGGAATCTGAAGGTGGCCGCCGTAGTGAGCACGACCCTGGTGGCCATCTCAGTAATGGCAACCCTGGCAGGTGGAGCCTTACCATTTATTTTTCGTCTACTCAAGATTGACCCGGCTCTGGTATCCGCCCCTTTTATAACTACAATTATGGATATATTCGGCGTGGCGGTTTACTTTGGGGTTGCACAGATGATACTGCGATTGTAATCAGCCCGCCGGGACAAGATAGAGAACTTTATGGGTAAAGGGAAACTCGAAATGACGAATAGACTTGTCGAAGGCACGAGGAGAAAGTCAGGAATAAAGCGGTTGCGGAAGCTGCGAACGTCGATCGCCGAGAAGGGGGTAGATGCTATCTTGCTTTCCCAGCCGGAGAACCTCCTCTACCTTTCTGGATTTACCGGCTCCTCCGGATGGCTACTCATTTCAAGACAGAATGCTATTTTAGCTACTGACTTTCGCTATGTGGAGCAAGCTAAGGGAGAGTCACCAGATTTTGAGGTTATCCAGACTAAGCAAGAGTTGCGGGACTGGCTTCCTGGTTTGGTCTCTGATTTAGGGTGGCATAAATTAGGCTTCGAGGCAAATTTTATTTCTTACGATAGTTCTCATAAGCTCAGCGAGGCAATAAAGACCAAGCAAATTAACCTTGAGCTTGTTCCCACCATTGGCATAGTAGAGCAAGTTCGCTCCATAAAAGAGCCCGGGGAACTAGGATTTATCACAAAAGCAATAGAGCTAACCGATGCTGCCTTTGAACAGGCAAGGGCAATAATTCGTCCCGGCATAACGGAAAAGGAAGCAGCCTGGGAGATAGAAAAATTTCTTCGTCAAGAAGGGAGTGAAGGAATACCCTTTGAAATCATTGTGGCTTCAGGCCCAAATTCAGCTTTGCCCCATGCTCGACCTACAGAAAAAATAATTCGCTCTGGTGAACCAGTGTTGATTGATATGGGAGCCAGGATCAACGGTTATTGCAGCGACTTCAGTCGCACTTTATTCTTGGGTGAGACAAACAAATCCCTACAAGAAATTTATAATATAGTTCTCAAAGCACAGACCACTGCCATAGAGGGAATTGAATCAGGTATGGATGCTTCGCAGGCAGACCGATTGGCTCGAAGCGTTGTTGAACAAGCTGGCTATGGAGATGCCTTTGGACACGGTCTAGGACATGGTGTTGGGCTAGCGGTGCACGAATTTCCCACGCTTGGTCCTAGCTCCTCCGATTCACTTGCAGATGGCATGGTTTTTACCATAGAACCGGGGATTTACCTTGCGGGAAAAGGTGGTGTTAGGATTGAGGATATGGTAGTTTTGAAAAATGGCAAGGCCAAAGTGCTTAGCAAGGCAAAGAAGGATTTGTTATTTTGACAAGGAGCAAAGGGAACGGAGTGACAATTCATTATCGATAACCACGGAGGTTACTAAATGATCGATGCCGGAGAATTGAGAAAGGGAGCCGCCATAGAACTAGATGGCGAAATATACCAAATTCTGGAATACCAACATGTTAAGATGCAGCAAAGGCAGCCTGTAGTCAAGTTGAAACTCCGTGGTGTTCGTAGCGGGAATGTCACCGAGCGGAATTTTCAATCCGGGGATAAAGTTACATCAGTATTTCTGGAGCATCGCCCAGTCCAGTACCTTTATAGCGATGGCGACCTTTATTACTTCATGGATAACGAAAGTTACGAGCAGATTATGTTAACTTCGGCTCAAATAGGAGAGGGCACAAATTATCTAAAAGAGGGCCTGATGCTAGAGATTCTGACCTGCAAGGGGGATACAGTAGACATAGAGCTACCCACTTCGGTAGAGCTTCAGGTTACGGAGACAGAGCCTGGCTTCAAGGGGGATAGGGCCACCGCGGGCACTAAAGCAGCTAAGCTAGAAACGGGAGCAACCATCCAGGTTCCTCTTTTCATTAATACAGGCGACATCATCAAAGTCCATACACGCACCGGGGGATATCTGGAGAAGGCTGGCTAATATCGCTTGATTCGCCTTTCTCTTACCAGCAATGCTGGCTCCTTTCCCCAAAAATTTAAACACACTGAGGCGAACGAATTTAGCTGCAAACTTTAAGGAATCTGGTATAATCAAGTAACAGGTGAAAGGGGCAGACTCTTCGGTCGCTCAGAATGACCGCTAGGCAACAACAAGACGGGTAAGCTAATTGATAAAAGCCGATTTACATATCCATACCTGCTATTCTATAGATTGTCTCACACCTTTGGAGCAAATAGTCGAGCGCTGCCTCGAGTTAGGCATAAATTGTATTGCCGTAGCTGACCACAACACCATTGCTGGCGCCTTAAAGTTAAGGGAATTTGCCCCGTTTAAAGTAATCGTTGCTGAGGAGGTCTTAACGCCTGTGGGTGAAATAATGGGGCTCTTTCTTAATGAAACAGTTCCCCGGGGATTGTCTCCCCAGGAAACAATATCTCGAATCCGAAGCCAAGGCGGTCTAGTTGGCATTCCCCACCCATTTGGCAGGTCGTTGCCCTGGAATACTAACATGTTAACTTCGACGGAAGTTTTATCCCAGGTCGATATTATCGAAACTTTTAATTCTCGTACGCCATTTTCTAGTAGCAACGCCAGAGCATGGAAACTAGCCAAAGAGCAGGGAAAAGCTGCCAGCGCTGGCAGCGATGCCCATACTTTAGGCGAAATTGGCCGAGCATATGTGGAAATGCCCGAATTCGATGGACCTGACGACTTCCTAAATTCTTTAGCCCAGGGCAAAATATTCGGGCAAAAATCCAGCTATTTAGCCCACTTTGCTAGCATGTGGGCCAGGATAAGGAAACGTATATTTGGAGATTCCTCACGGAGTTTACCCTGAGCGCTAGGAGATTGCTTCGCTTCGCTCGCAATGACAAAAAGCGAAGGGCTTAAAATGACATGAGTGAGGAAGGTAAAGCGGGCTCTTGCTGAACGTTGGTTGGTTTTCCACGGGGAGAGATGAAGCTGCCCGACAGCTTTTGCAAGCCGTGCAGGATAAGAGCCACCGGGGCGACATTGATGGGAAAATTAGCTTCGTTTTTAGCAACCGCGAACCTGGCGAGGCGAAGGAAAGCGACCTGTTCTTCGGACTTGTTCGGAGCTACAACATTCCTCTTATCTGTTTATCTCACAAAAAGTTCAAGACTGCTAAAGAGGAAGAAGATTTGGGTATCAAGAAAGAGTGGCGTATCAAATATGATAAAGAGGTAAACAAGAAGATTGAAACATTTGCTCCCGACCTTTGTGTTCTTGCTGGCTATATGCTCATCGTGAGTGAAGAGCTATGTCAGAAATACGATATGATTAATCTTCATCCGGCACCCCCCGGTGGACCTACGGGTAGCTGGCAGGAGGTAATTTGGACGTTGATACAAAATAAAGCCGACACAGCCGGAGCAATGATACACCTGGCTACCCCTGAACTGGATAGAGGTCCGGTAATTAGCTACTGCCTCTTCTCTATTAAGGGTGATCCTTTCGCTGAATGTTGGCGGAATGACGACAAGGACATGCTGTTTCGGCTTATTCGCCAACACGAACTTGTTAGAGAATTTCCACTGATCACCTTGACATTACAATCTCTGAGTCGGGGCGAGGTCGGCATAAAGAACAAGAAAGTAATTGATGCTAAAGGAAAGTTAATCAGTGGCTACAACCTTAGTGGCAGGATAGATGAGGAGGTGAAAAAAATCTGAGATGAACCTGATTTGCTTTGACCTCGAGGGACCCCTAGCTCCCCAAGATAATGCCTATGAACTGATGAAGCTATTCCCCCGTGGCGGCAAGATTTTCGAAGTTATCAGCCGTTATGATGATTTGCTGACTTTAGAAGGTCGGCCTGACTATGAGCCGGGAGACACCCTTGCTCTCATCATTCCTTTCCTTGCTTATCACGGAATAGAAGAGGAACAAATCGCTGCTATGGGGCAGCAAGCTGGGTTAACCCCAGGGGCAACTGAATTAATCTCCGAACTTAAATCTCGAGGGTGGTACATATTCTGTATTAGTACTAGTTACGAACAATATGCTTTCCCAATTACACAGAGACTAGGCATACCCAGTGAGAATGTGGCTTGCACTTCTTTTCCCCTAGAACAGATTCGCCAGCTATTAAGCCAAGATGAATTTGACTTACTGGAGCAAACAGAACACGAAATTGTGAATCTTAATCCTTTTACTGACGATACTAGAATAAGGGAATATCTGGACTATTTTTATTGGCAAAAATTGCCCCAAACAAGTTCGGGAGGAATGATAGGCCAGGTGAAACCAGTAGGCGGGAAACGCAAGGTAGAGGCACTGGAGAATTTTAGCACCAAGATGGGAAAACCGCTTTCCCTTTGGACGGTAGTGGGAGATAGCATCACAGATTTCAAAATGCTTCAGGCTGTCAACAAAGCAGGCGGCTTAGCCATTGCTTTCAATGCTAATGAATACGTCTTGTCCTATTCCACTCTGGGTCTGGCATCGGTCAGTTTGTATGATTTGTGGATGGTTCTGGAAGCCTGGGAGAAAGGTGGCCGACACGTTGTTGAAAGAGTGGTCAAAGAAAAGGAGAAAGCTGGAGGAAGGAGCAATAGAGGATATTTTCATTGGCTAGCTGAAGAAAAAGACATAACTATTCCATTAGAAACTCATAAAAGGATACGAAATCTGGTTAGAGAGGAAGCTGCTAAACTGGGCTAATGTAGATTACTTACTCTCGCTTTCCGGTCTCACGGAAGATCCACACGAGGGTAACAATAGCGATTATGGAAACGACGATGATGGTAATTAAGCCCGCTTTGCCCAGCCCACCGAATGCTTCACCTGCGGCATAAACCGTAGCACTTGCCTCCATCCAATCTGGCACACCAGCTATCATCCTACCAGTTAAAACTAAAAGACTCCTCAGCCCTTACAGGCAACACCACTCAGGCAGGTTAATCTGACCAGACCCTGGCCGCTGTTAACCGTAGTGCATCCATTTTATTTCTTGGCTTGCTTGCTAAGTATTTCGTCTACAATGCCGTATTCCACTGCCTGTTCAGCGCTGAGATAGAAGTCTCTGTCGGTGTCGTGGGCAATCTTCTCTACCGGTTGACCGGTGTGCTTAGCTATGATGTTGCGTATCATTTCCTGCATCCTCATGATTTCTCTGGCGGCAATTTCAATATCCGCCGCCTGCCCCTGAGCACCACCAACTGCCTGGTGTAGATGTATAGTCGAGTTGGGTAAAGCGTACCTTTTGCCTTTAGTCCCGGCGCAAAGAAGCACGGTGCCCATGCTAGCTGCTAAACCAACACAAATGGTGGATATAGGGCAGCGAAGAATCTGCATAGTATCGTAAATGGCTAAGCCAGCGCTGATAATGCCACCAGGGCAATGAACATAAAGGTTTATATCCTTTTCTGGGTTTTCCCTCTCTAAGTATAGGAGCTGAGCAATAATAAGATTGGCTATCTGGTCATTGATGGGCGTGCCCAAAAAAACGATTCTCTCTCTGAGCAAGAGCGAATATATGTCGAAAATACGCTCACCCCGAGCACTAGTCTCGGTCACTGTAGGAATTATCACTTGAGATATTGTTTCCATCATTCCCCCTTTGTCTTATTCTCAGCATTACCAATGGCTATTTGTGATAATCGATCCATCGTCTTCTGAGTATGCAGAGATTGTTCAATTGATTGCCTAACTTGGGGCAGTGAGAGGAACTGCATTACTTTTTCCTTATCCTCAGCATCATTGGTAATCTCATATACCTTATTATCTACCTCTGAGGAACTAATTTCAATCTTTTCTTCTTCAGCTAATTTCCCTAAGACAAGACCCTGAGTAAGCCGCTTTTGCGCTATAGGACGCAGTTCTTGTTTAAGTTCCTCCTCCGTTTTACCACTTCTCTTCAGATAATCTCCTAGCTCTCTAAAGCCCAAGCGCTGTGCCTCATCTCTAAGAAGTCCGGTAATTTCCTCGTCCTCCAAAATAGGGGGATAGTTTACCTCGCTGATTTCCACCAGAGCGTCAAGCGCCTTTTGCCTCAACTCTAAGCGATTCCTAGCCTCAGCTTTGGCTCTTAAATCAGCAGCCACTTTCTTCTTCATATCTGCCAGGTTATCATAGCTGGCGCTCTGAGCCAATTCATCGTCAAGCTCTGGCAACTGTTTCTCCTTTATTTCGGTAATAGTGACTTTGAAAGCGCCCTCTTTGCCACACATTTCTTTAATGGGATAGTCATCAGGAATAGTCAAGCTGAAAGTCCTTTCTTTGTTTTTTTCAGTGCCCTGCAAATGAGAGGCAAATCCAGGCACAGGTGAACTCGAATCTTTATCCACCTCATATAATACGCCTTTATGATTTAACCAGGGTTTCCCGTCTACATTGGCTTCGATGTCCATGGTAACTAAATCACCCAGCTCAACAAGGCGGCCTACAGGCACCCATGCCCCTTGTCTTTCCCGGAACTCTTCCATGGCAGCAGTAACTTCTTTCTTGGCGATTTTTATTACGGGGCCGGGCTCCAGCCTTATGCTATGGTAATCGCCAAGCTTAACTTCAGGTTTGAGAGACACTACGACTTTGAAAACCACAGGCTCAGTTTGAATAATTTCTATTTCTGATCTGGCGATGGGTTCGATTTCCTGAGACTCGATCGCCTGTTTATAAAGCTGTGGTATAAGACGCTCCAATGCCTCTTCCAACAAACTCTTCTTTCCTATGTGTTGCACCAGAATAGCTCGCGGTGCTTTTCCCTTGCGAAAACCAGGTATGGATACCTCATTAACCAGGTGATGATAAGCCTCGTCCAGTGATTTATCTAACTCACTAGCTTCAGCCTCAATAGTAAGAACTGTCTGGCAATTTCCCAAATTTTCTGTGCTTACTTTCACGTCTCATTCCTTGTCATTGTAAGTGAAGAACCTCGTGCTTTAGCTTAAGGTTTAGCTCGTCAAGCTGATGCTTATCAACGTAAGAGGGGCTATCTAACATCATATCAACGGCGTTCTGATTTTTTGGGAAAGCAATAACCTCCCTTATGCTCCACTCCCCGGCAAATAACATCACCAAACGGTCTAGTCCTATGGCAATGCCGCCATGGGGCGGTGCTCCATATTCCAGTGCCTCTAAAAGACCTCCAAATCGGCTCTCCGTTTCTTCTTTACTGTAACCAAGGAGGCTAAATATTTTTTCTTGAAGCTGACGATTGTGAATTCTGATGCTGCCGCTGCCAAGTTCACAACCATTGCACACTACATCATAATGTTGACCATAAACCTTAGCTGGTTCTGTATCAAGAAGCAACAGATCTTCCCATCGAGGAGCAGTAAACGGATGGTGCATTGGTTCCCAACGATTCTCAGCCTCATTTCTCTCCAAAAAAGGAAAATCAACTACGAAGGCAAAAGCCAGCAGGTCAGCATCAGCTAGATTAAGTCGCTGTGCCATCTCGCGTCGCAACTCATCCAGTGTCTTGTTGACTACCTCCAGTTTATCAGCCACGATAAGTAAAAGGTCACCAGGCTTTGCTTCGAATCTACCGGCTATTTCCTCCAATTGGCGAGAAGTTAAATGTTTAGCAGCCGCCGATTTTACCTCATCCAAAGTTATTGCTTCTCCTGTAAAAGCCATGGTCATTAAACCCTGGGCACCACAGCTCTTGGCCAAATTAATTAGTTCATCAAGTTGATGGCGAGTATAATGGCCACAGCCAGGGACGCATATTCCCTTCACCTTGCCCTTATTATTGAGGGCCGAACGGAAAACCTGAAAGTCGGTGTTAGCGGCGATATCAGATATATCCTTGAGTTCCAGGCCAAACCTGATATCTGGTTTATCTGTGCCATACCTCTCCATTGCCTCTTTATAGGAAAGGTAGGGAAAGGGCTCTACTAATCGCATATCAGGTTTAACAGTCTTCACAAGCGAGGTGAAAAGTTCCTCCATGAGCTGCAATATGTCCTTTATTTCGATGAAACTCATTTCCATGTCAAGCTGGGTAAACTCAGGCTGGCGGTCTGCCCGGAGGTCCTCATCCCTGAAGCAACGAGCTATCTGGAAGTACTTGTCAAACCCAGCTACCATGAGGATTTGTTTGAGCTGCTGTGGAGATTGAGGAAGAGCATAAAACTTGCCGGGATTGATACGGCTGGGCACAAGGTAGTCCCGGGCTCCCTCTGGCGTGCTCTTAATCAAAATAGGTGTTTCAATTTCAACAAATCCCTTAGCGTCGAGGAAATCACGGATGAACTTTATCATCTTGTGGCGTAAGAGAAGATTGTCCTTCATCCTGGGTCTTCTCAAGTACAGGTACCGATTTTTGAGGCAAAGCGATTCTTCAACTTCCTCATCTTCACTTACGTACAACGGTGGCGTTTTCGATGGATTAAGGATGACAGCCTCTTTCGCTATGACTTCAATATCGCCGGTAGCCAATTTGGAATTCTTCGTCCCTTCGGGGCGGGGAACAACTTCTCCAGTAACCTGAATTACATACTCGCTACGGAGCGAGCCAGCTACCTCGTATGCCTCTTGTGATACCTGAGGATTGAACACTACTTGAACTATGCCTTCCCGGTCACGCAGGTCAATGAATACCTTCCCGCCATGGTCACGACGCCGGTGCACCCAGCCAGCTAAAGTTATCTTCTGTCCGGCATGGCTTTTCCTCAGTTCACCACAGTTATGGCTTTTGAGCAAAGATAGTCTCCTTTTCTGGACTGCTCATTATAGCCTATAAAAGGCTTACTTTCAATTGAGCCTATTTAGTGGGCAGGTTAATGAGGAGCAGTCTGAGATACGGCAAGGGTATCCAAATTATGAGACAATACCTTGCTCCAAGCTTATGTTAGGCAACTTTAGAGCATTTTTGAAGGGCAGCCTTGATTTCTTTCTATACCGCTGAGTCGATTTCACTATTGCGCAATCGAGTCAGTGCATCTATTGCTTTTTTGCCCCCGATCCTGCCTAGTGCCCAGGCAGCATACGAACGAACCTTGGACTCGGAATGACTGAGTGATTTAACAAGCGCGGGCACGGCTATTGGATCGCCGATGTTCCCAAGCGCTAGCGCGACATTCCGCCGAAGAGCCGAAATATCCATCTCGAGAACAGATTCTGGCAATACTGTTTTGTAGTAATTATCATCCCCTAACAGCAAGGGAATTAATTCCGGGTTATCAGATTTTTCTTCCACCTCAACCGGATAATGCCTTCTCGGTGTCAACCCTTGATTTTTTGGGCAAACCTCTTGGCAAATTTCACACCCGGTAAGCCGATTTCCTACTTCCTTCCTGAATTGGCGAGAGATAGGCCCTCCATCAAGCCACTGGGCAATACACAGTGACGGTATGACTTTGTAGGGTTCTTTTATTGCATTAGTGGGGCAAGCTTCCATGCAGGCAGTGCAATCGCCACACTCAGAAAGTCTATAAGGACGATCTTCGGCCTCAAGTGGTGCATCTGTAATCACACACTCCAGGTAAATCCATGAACCAAAACCTTTAGCATAGACAAGGCTGTTCTTGCCATATACCCCGATTCCTGCTTTGACTGCTAGCGGCTTAAGAGCTATTTTGCCCTCTCTTTCTCTCTTAACTGCGCTGTATCCCTTTCTGTTTAGGTAATTTGCGATAACTCCATAGCAATGTTCATGCATAGCATAAAACGCTCCCATTCCTGGCGAAAGCTTACCTCGTGGTGTATCTGGTCTTGATGGTTCTGGTGATGGACTACCAAAGTAGAAACCATACACAACTACAGATTTGGCCTTTTCAAGATAGGCTCTCGGATCAACAAGCGGCCTGTCCAGCCCATTCACCTCAAAGGCTTCGGCAGAGGTCACGCCGATGAGATCAACGCCATGTTTAAGAGCATATTCCTTGAGTTCCCTGGTCAAAGACACCTCAACCCTTCTTTTCTGGATTGGTCATTATAGTCTATAAAAGGGCTTGCTTCCAATTGAACTAATTGAAGTTGTTTGAAAATGTAGTCGCTCAATTTATTGGGCCACGCGCCGCGTGGTTCAGCCTGTGCCTAGGAGAATCACTGCAATTGCTGGCTAGTTTTGAGCCTCCGAAGACTGGCCTATCCTTGCGATTGTACCTTGCGAAACTGCGCACAACCTCTCCTCGCCCTCGCTAACCACGAATATATCACAATGGCAAACAGCCTGGGTCTTGCTCGAATAGACAACTGTGGCTCTAGCAATCAAAACGGTCCCCATGGCGGGCCTTAGATAATTGGTCTTGTACTCCGACGTCACAACTGCTGGACCAAGAACACTTCCGCCTACAAACGTAAGAGCGTTATCTGCGGCATAACTGATTACGCCTCCGTGCACAAAACCGTGCTGCTGCTTCAGTTGAGGAGTGATCGGAATGGTCAGCTCAGCCCATCCTGGCGAATAGCCCGTTAGCTCTGTGCCAACAAACACACTAAAAGGTTGTGACGCCAGGGCTTGTTTTCCTAACTGCAATAAGTCATCCATGCTTGACCTCCGAGTATACGAAAAAGCTTAACGTTTTAAATCAGTGGTGCTGTTAGCTGTCTGTATCAGCCGGTTGTTATACGTTAAATCCATTCAAGGTCTGTATCTGTTAGAGGACCTCCAGCGTTTCCCGTATTTAAAGTTCCGGATGGTTCCACCAACATCACTATGCATTCTGTATCACAAATAGGTTTATGTTCGACACCTTTGGGGACAACTATCAACTCGGCTTTTTTTAATTCGAAAACTTTTTCACGAGTGGCAAGCTTCATTTGACCTTCTACAATGAAGAACATCTCATCTGTTTCTTCGTGGCTATGCCATATAAACTCGCGTTTTGCCTTTACCAGCTTAAATTGGTAGTCGTTCAATTCGGCTATTAGCTTGTACTTATGTCGCTCCTTGATCAAACGAGCCTTTTCCTCAAGATTTACTACCCGCATTTGCATATTGTACCTCGCCTAACATTAATTCTTATATTATTGTAGTAAGTAGTAAAATTGCATTGCATTCTTAGCTACTTGTCAGTCATTAGCTAAGAAGTCACGGCTCCGCTAACTCCTGAAGAACAGCCAGCACATCTTGCTGAGGCACATCACTACGAATTATTACTTTGCCGATACCTTGTAAGAGCACCCAGCGAATTGCCTTTCCTCTCACTTTTTTATCCAGTTCCATGGCCCTGGTTACCCCGGCAAGGCTCAACTTAAAATTGCTTCGCTTCCTGCCACGCCTTTGGCTCGCAGCTTCGGTTCGCAATGACGTGGGCAGGCCGAATTTCTGTAATAGGGCTTGTTGGCGCTCCGCTGCATCTGTAGGCAAAAGACCCAATCGCTGACTGAGCTTAGCGGCTCCCACCATGCCAATAGCTACCGCTTCGCCGTGAAGAAAGCGCTTATATTGTGTGGCAGCCTCCAGGCCATGAGCGATGGTATGTCCATAATTTAAAATGGTGCGTTTCCCTTCTCTTTCTTTTTCATCCTGGCTGACGACCTGAGCCTTGATAGCAGCGCTACGGGCAATAGCTCGGGTAAGTAGCTCCGGTTCTAGCTTTGTCAGCTTATTAACATTGCTCTCCAGGGATTGAACAAATTCCTCATCCAGAATCATGCCATGCTTAATAACCTCAGCCCAGCCTGAGGTCAACTCACGCTTAGGCAGAGTGGTAAGAGTCTGACAGTCAGCCAAAACCAAGTTAGGTTGATAGAAGGCACCAATAAGGTTTTTTCCTTCAGGATGATTAACCCCGACCTTACCCCCGATGCTGGCATCAACCATGGCTACCAAGCTGGTGGGCATTTGTACCCAGGGCATGCCTCGTAAGAAAGTGGCAGCGACAAAGCCCGCCAAGTCACCTACCACGCCCCCACCCAAGGCAATGATAATATCGTCTCGCTCCGCTCGATGCTTGACAAGGAAATCATAAATCTTGATAGCACAGTCCATGCTTTTCGTTTCTTCACCCGGCGGCACTACAAAGGAATTAACCACAAAGCCAGTGTCTTTAAGGGTCCCTTCAACTTTGCTGCCATAAAGGGAAAAAACATTCTCATCGCTAATTATGGCGGCTGTGCCAGATAAAGCAGCCTGCTTCATCTTCTCACCGAGTTTGTCCAATAAGCCATAGCCAACAAAGATAGGATAACTTTGAGTAGCAGTCTCCACCACGCAAGCAACGTCATCATTAGCCTTTAGCTGCGAGCCTAATTTCCTCTCCCTTGACGGGAGAGGATTAAGGTGAGGGTGAGTGCGACGGAGCAATCTCGAAGCCCTTATTACCTCCTCTGCTACCTCACTGATGTTTAAATTGTCAGTATGAATCGTCCAGTCAACATTAGCATAGTAAGGCTGACGGGAGGCTTTAAGCTGCTTGATGCGTTCCAGAGGATTATCAACAGCTAAAAGGGGACGGACTTCCCTATCAGGATTGCTGGCAGCCTCACGGAATAAGCGCTCATAGATTGTTTCAGGTTTAGCCTCCAGGCAAACAATTAACCCAGTTTTGGCAAGCAATTTATAGTTTTGAGGGTCGACTATGGCACCACCGCCAATAGCTATGACTGTCTGCCTTTGCTGGCAAGCTTTTCTAATCGTCTCGCGTTCCAGTTCCCGGAACTTGCCCTCCCCATCCTGACGAAAAATCTCGGCGATAGGCTTGCCAGCTTGTTTAACTATCTCATCATCGGTATCCAGGAAATCCCAATTTAACCTCAGGGCTACCTCTATAGCCACCAGAGATTTACCGGTGCCTGAGAAACCTGTGATAATGAGATTGGTTATTCGCCTATCCACTTTCATCTAGTTACACTTGTCAGTATATTGAAAAATCCAGATTAGAGCAAGAATTAGTTTTGCCTTTCTATCAAAAGGATATTAGACATGCTAATTTTCCCGTTATTGTCGTGAATTTTTATTAAGTTTTTGTAGACAATTTCCTTCCCCTAAAAGATAAGATTAAGACAGGGTAATGAACAAAGCCTGGCAATACCACAAGGAATTGCCAGGCCTTGTTCTAAACTCAGAGCTGAGCTAGCAGCTCGGTGTGAGATAATGGCGACTGGCTATGGAAAACTCAAGGAGGATAAAAATATAACTCCTCGCTTTCAGGGAAGCCCAACCTTTACATTGTCGTTAGTTCGAAACTAACTTAGCAAAAGAGTCGGGGAAATAACTTCCTCCATGTACAGCTCTTATGCCCGCTATAAGCTGCTCACTAGCAGCTTTCTTGGGAATGAAGCCATATGCACCCGCCTGGCTGGCAACAAGCATGTTCTCTTGTTCGTCGTACTGGGTCAGAATCAATACCCTTGTCTGGGGGCATTGCGTGCTTATCTGCCTTGTTGCCTCCAGCCCGCTCATCGCAGGCATGAGTATGTCCATCAACGCTACGTCGGGCAGAAGTCGAAACACCTTCTCAACTGCCTCTTTTCCATTGACAGCTTCACCTACTATGTCCAGATCCCTTTGCAACGTAAGGACGGCGCATATTCCATCCCTGACCATAGTATGGTCATCCGCCACGAGCACTCTTATCTTCCTGGTCGCTTCTTCCAATAGCCTTTGGATGCGGACCACAAGTGAAGCTGGCTCGATTGGCTTAGCCACATAGTCCTCAGACTCCAGTTGCATCCCCTCAAATTTTCTCCATCCCCTGATAAACCGTTCCTCAGGCCGGGAGTCTATCACCAGGACTGGCACGTCTTTATATCTGGGGTGCTGCTTCAGCCAGTTGTGCAAGGAAAAAGCTTGCCCAATAGGAGTTACTGTGCCCAGGACAACGACGCTAGGCCCTTCTTTCATCTTCTCCTGACCCTGTGCCTTGTTGGTGGCGGTGATTACGCGATAAGCTTTTGCTTCCAAAGTCATGCGCAACGCTTCTGCAAAATCAGGCTCGTCATCTATGATTAAGATTTTATTTTCCATTTCACATCCCTCCTTTATCAGATTTTAGTTAGCCGACCGACCACAGCTGTCCTTTAACTAAAGTGCCATCTCAGAAGTGCCCACTAAGCTGCCTCCAGGATATCAGGCACAATTCCTTCGTTACCCACAGCCATAATATGAACACCGTGGCATAAATTTTCCTCCCTTATTGTCTTTATCAACCGGGATGCAATCTCAATTCCCTTCTGAAGTCCTTTACCTTTCTCCACATTAGCTAACTCATCAATGATGGCTTGAGAAACAATTATCCCGGGAACATTATCGTTCATATACCGAGCCATCCTGGCTGAGGCAAGCACGATAATGCCAGCCAAGATTTTGATATTGAACTGAGAAGCGTATTGCATAAATCTCCGAAGGCTCTCCAAGTCAAATATGCCTTGAGTTTGGAAAAATTGTGCCCCCGCAATAACCTTCTTCTCAAACTTGACAAGCTGCGGCTCTATGAAGTCTGCCTCGGGGTGAACTGAAGCGCCGAGGCAAAATTGAGGTACGCCTTTTAGTTCATTTCCCCCCATGTCTTTACCAGACTCCATTTCCCTGACCACCCTCAGTAATTGGACTGAATCCAAGTCAAAGACGGGCTTTGCTTCCTTGTGGTCGCCAACATCGACAGAATCGCCGGTGAGACAAAGCACATTTTTGATATCCCTGGAATAAGCCAGAAGAAGGTCAGCTTGAATGGCCAGGCGGTTGCGGTCACGACAAGTTATTTGAAATATAGGCTCGCCACCACGTTCCTTCACCAGCAGACAGCCACCCAGCGAAGGAAAGCGCATCACAGAGCTCTGATTGTCAGTGACGTTGATAGCATCAACCTTGTCCTTGAGGAAGTCTATGTGGTGAACCATCTCCGAGACATCTGCCCCCTTAGGAGGTCCAATCTCTGTGGTCACCAGGAACCCATTGGAATTGAGTTTTTCTTCAAACAGCGAGTTAGCCATTGTCCTCTCCTAGTTCAACATCAGCTTTCATGACGATTCTTCGAGGTCTGGGGATTACCCGGAAGTTTCTGGGAGGATAATATCGGCGCATCTTTTCCAATTGCTGCAATCTCTCCAGGCGCTTGTAGATTAGGATCCAGGCACAGTCCATATCCTTGTTTGCCTCGCATTTTCCGTTCTTGGTGCCAGCGCAGGGACCATTGAGTATCCCCTTGGTGCACCTGGTGATGGGACAAATGCCGGCGGTCTCCGCCAATCGGCAATCACCACAGGCGGCACAGCGCTCATCCCAGACTCCCCACTCTTTAGCCATACCCATGAAAGAGGTGTTAACACCGGGCAAGACAGGCATATCGGGAAAGCGCTCGGCTACGACTTGCACCCCGATGCCGCAACCTAGTGAAAGTATGGCGTCCACTTCATTGACCTTGTCCGTAAGCAAGTCCAGGAATTCAAAATCACATTGTCTTTTCACGGTGTATTCCGAAAAGCTATGAATTCCATCGCTGCTCTTTGCCTGGGCTACCCGTAATGCACTATTAAGAAAAGATACCTCACGCTCGCCACCAGCGCCACAGACAGTCATACAAGTGCCACAGCCGAGAAGCAACACCCTCTCGTAAGGAGCAATAACTCTCCTTATCTCCTCCATGGGCTTTTGTTCTGCCACTATCAACTTTTCACCTCCTGCTTTATTACCGAAGCCAGGCACAGCCCTCCTATTTGTTCAGTGAAATTGTCCAGTGCCTCGGCAGTATCTCCCTCAGCAATACGCAGGTTAAATGTCTGCAGCCTCTCCGGCTCAAGACCAATCTGGGCTAGCGTCTTTCTAACCTTTTCCACGCGCTGGAGAACCCAAAAAGCGGTGTTTTCCCGACTACATTGTTCCCCGCATCCAGCGATGAAAACCCCCTCTGCACCCATTTCAAAGGCCCGCAATACGTGTCCCCCTTCTAACTTAGCCACGCAAAGGACAGGCACTATCCAGATGCCGGCTTTGCCTTCCCTCCACAGGCTTGCCAATGCACCAGTGCCGAAGAGCCCATACTGGCAACAAAAGCCGATAATTAAGGGCTTGGACTTCGATTCTGCCGCAGACTTAAGGGCGTGTTCCAGTTCTTCGTCTATGTGTCTTCGGTCATATGGCTTCCGCAAGACTATTGCCTTAGCCGGACATTCAGCAACACATATGCCACAAGCTTGACATTGGTCAGCAGGTATCTGGATTGTCCCCCCCTCATCCAGGTAAGGCACGTGGTAGGGACAGACCCTTAGACAGGTAAGGCAAGTAGCACACTTATCCTGGAACAGGATCTCTGCTCCCATGCCACAGCGGAGACAGCGTCTGGCTTCATCGACGGCAGCCTCCCAATTATAAATTAGCTCCACCGATTTGAATTCTTTCGCTCTTGCTTCGGGAGGGAGGAGTGGGGGCTCGAGCCGCTCGATTTTCCTTATCATCTCTATCGTCTTAGGAAGGAGTTCGCCTGACAGGGTTTCCTCTGCCTCTTTGTCAACTAAAGGGTATCTATGCCGGAGGTAATCATCGATACGAAAGGCTGCCTGCCTGCCACTTGCCAGTGCTTGGGTTACAGTAGCTGGTCCAGTGACGGCATCCCCACCAGCAAAAACTCCCGTCCGATTAGTAGTGAGTGTGATAGGGTCGACTTGAATAGTGCTGCCTTTGCCTATGCGGAGGCGAAAATCCTCGGAAATCTGAGGTGCCTGACCAATGGCAGTAATCAAAGTGTCAAATTCTATATTGAAATCGCTGTCTTCGATTGGCACTGGACGACTTCTGCCCCCCGCATCCGGTTCTCCAAGCTCCATCCTTACGCAGGTTACGCTCAAGCGCCCATTTTCCCTTTTCATCTTAGTTGGTGTCACCAGAAACATGGTCTCCACGCCTTCCTCCAGGGCTTGCTCTATTTCGTCGGGGCCTGCTGGCATTTCCGCCCGACTGCGACGGTAGAGAATGCTCACTTTGCTCGCCCCCAGTCGAACGGCAGCGCGGGCGGCGTCCATGGCCACATTCCCCCCACCTACTACAGCAACCTCTTCCCCCAGAGACGGCTTAAGTCCCAAATTCACCTCGCGAAGGAAAGTCGCCCCATCAATCACCCCGGGGCTCTCTTCCCCCTCTATTCCCATTCTAAGGCTCTGATGGGCGCCAACGGTTATAAAGACAGCCTTATAACCCATATCAAAAAGCAGATCCAGTGATATCACTCGAGTATTCGCTCTGATTTCAACCCCCATGTGAATTAGCCTTTGAACTTCAGTATCGACTACCTCCCGAGGAAGGCGGTACTGGGGAATACCCACTCGGAGCATACCTCCCAGTTCTGAATAAGCCTCAAAGATGGTTACCGGGTAGCCGAGCTTCCTCAGGTAATAGGCACAAGCTAGCCCGGCTGGGCCAGACCCTACTACGGCAACCTTTTCGCTCTGTGTAGTCTCAGCTTCAAGCTGTATCATCCTGTCGCCGCCGAATTCCACAGCGAACCTCTTTAACGCCCGAATAGCGATAGATTTATCTACCTGGCTGCGCCGGCAGGCATCCTCACAAGGATGGGTGCACACATAAGCACAAATAGAAGGGAAGGGGTTGCCATCTCTTATGACTTGCAGTGCTTCCAGCACCTTCCCTTGGGCAACTAAATCAACATATTCGCCGATCTCCATGTGCAGCGGGCAGGCAACTTGGCAGGGCGGGATAAGGCTGTGACCATAAGAAGCTTCCCTCATTCGGCTAGCTTGATAGTTATCCATAATCTAATATGTCTCCCACCCTGATAAAAATTAGTCCTAGTTACATGGTAACTTACTCTTAAAAAGTGTGAAAGAGGTAATCCCGATAATTTGGATGAATTTTATTCGGGAATTCTTGACGGATTAACCCGTATTTTGGAATGGGAAAAACTCGCAGATTAGAAGCGAATGGAGGAGGTTTTTCTTACACCGTCACACGGTGATAATGCCCTTGCGTATGGCAAACCTAATGAGGTCGGCTTTGTTGTGGATATTCAGCTTTTTCATTAGGTTGGTTTTGTGCGTCTCCACTGTCCTCAAGCTGATGACCAGCATATCTGCTATCTCCTTAGCAGTATATCCCTCGGCAACCAGCTTAAGCATCTCCCTTTCCCTATCTGTTAGGTGCTGGTAAGAGTCTTTTTCTCCTTCTATAGCGACTTTCTGCTGACATTCTTCAACGACAGCCGCTGCTGCCATGGGGGATAGAAAAGACCCCCCCTGATATACAGCCTGGATAGCTGAAGCAAGCTCAGAAAATGCCGCCGCCTTGCTAATGAAGCCACGAGCTCCCGCTTCGATAGTCGGGATGATGTATTCTTTATCTTCATACTGGGTGAGGACCAGCACTTTTGTTCTTGGGAACCTCTTGCGGATTCTCCGCGTTGCTTCCAGCCCAGTCATAATAGGCATGGCCAAGTCCATGAGCACCACATCCGGGGCAAGCTTTTTTACCTTCTCCAAAGCTTCCCTTCCATTTGCGGCCTCGCCGACTACCTTTATGTCGGCAATCAGCGCCAGCAAAGCACGGATCCCATCCCGTACCAAGGTGTGGTCATCAACTATTAATACTTCTATCTTCTGCATCTGCCGTAAATCCCTTCACTGGAATTTTCACAACAATTCTTGCCCCCTTCCCAGGCTGAGACTTAATGTTACACGCGCCACCTATTAAACGCGCCCTTTCCTTCATGGTAAACAAGCCCGCCCCCCGACCACCTTTGTCCACCCTAGTGATCTTATTAACATCGAAACCTTTGCCATCATCATTAACTTCCAGTACACATTCACTGGCATTGCATTCTAAGCTGATAGAGACATTCTTCGCCTCGGCGTGCTCCAGAATATTGCCTATTGTCCCTTGAGCGATACGGAAAAGTGTTACTTCCACTTCTGTGGGCAAGCGCTCTTCCACCCCCTCGAATTCCGTAAATACCTTAGTCCCCAGGGATTCCAGACTATCTTTAGCGTAGCGACTGATTGCTGCAGGTAGTCCAAGCTCATCCAATAAAGTGGGGCGGAGTTCTTTCATTAGCTTTGATATCTCATTCTGAGTATGAACTGCCAGAGATTGTATCTTCCGAAGCTTGCCGATAAAATCGGCATCTTCGACACCATCGGTTTCCGCCTTTATTATGGCAGCTTGAAGATTTAGGGTTAAGCTGGTAAGAGCTTGGCTGGTTTCATCGTGTAGCTCTCGGGCGATTCGCTTTCGCTCTTCTTCTTGAGCGGTTAGGGCGTGCTGAAGAAGGGTTTGATATCTTTCCCTTCCCAGCTCCAATCTTTGGTACAGCCTGGCCTGTTCAATAGCAGTGCCAAGCTGACAACCAATTGAATTCAAGAGGAACATATCATCTGCAGAAAATTTACCTGGCACATGGCTAGCAATATTCATCACACCTAGGACCCTGTCTTTTGCTTTTAAAGGAACGCTGATAAACCCTCCCAAGCCTTCCGTGCTCACCAAGTCTGGGTGGGCCGCCCGTGGTTCTCTGGAAATATTCTCTAGTACAATGGGCTCCCCAGTTTCGGCTACCTTTCCCGCTATCCCTTCGCCTAAGCTCATCTCCATTTGTTCAACGTATTTAGCAGATAGACCACGATACACTCGGTAGCTTAGCTTCTGAGTTTGCCCGTGAAAAAGCAACACCCCCCCTGTTGTGGCATTGATGATTTCTAGCACAGTGTCCAGGGCTATATTCAGAATGGCATCTAAGTCCCACAATCCGCTAGTGGCGCTGGAAATACGATTCAAGGCGTGGAGATGGTGATGACGCCTCAGAATTTGATTCTCCAGCTCCCTTTCTGCGGTAACATCTTTTCTTAGTTCGGCAAACGCATTGATATTGCCCTGGTTGTCCTTTAGCGGATAAAGGATGATTTTAATGTACCTGTTAGATACAGTCTCTGTATTCAGAGCAGGATCAGGAGAAATAATCACCGTTGGGTCGCCGCTTTGCAGTACTTTCATAAGAGGGCATTTCCACAAGGGAGAGCGACATGGACTGTTCCGACCTTCGAAGATCTCGTAGCAACGCTTGCCAATAAACGGTTTGTTTTCTGGCAACACTTGCCTCATTGCAAGGTTGGCAAAGCTGACACGGTATTCTTTATTGATAACAAAAAGCTTATCTTCAATGCCGTCCATCACGCCCTGCAAGCTTAGGTCTAAACTTGCATTTCTCCCAGCTCGCTGAATTGTTGACTTCTTTTGACCCATTACTCCCTCAGCCTCATAAGATTTTGGTGAGAATAAAATATCTCAGACCTGCCATGCTTGTCAAAATTAAGCGTAAACCACCTGCTAAAATGAAGTTATTTACCAGCGATTTTCCCCAGAGCACAGCTTATGCTATATTTTATGAATTTGAATTTACAATTACCCGAGAAAAAGAACAATGATCGTAAAAACATTAGTGGTCGGTCCTTTTGCCTCTAACTGCTATATTGTCGGTTCATCCTCAACTAAGCAAGGGCTGATTATTGACCCCGGTGCTGAAGCTGAGATTATTTTAAGAACGGTGCACCAAACGGGATTGTCCATATCCTTAATCGTGGTGACCCATGCCCATATTGACCATGTTGGTGCCCTTCGCTCGGTTAAAGAAAAGACCCATGCCCAGTTTGCCATTCATGAAGCAGAGAAGGGATTATTGCTTACCGCGCCCATGCGTATGCTAACATCGCTCGGCCTCACCCCTGTTAAGTCACCTCCTAAGCCAGATAGGTTACTTAAGGACGGTGACCGCATAGATGTCGGCGACTTACACTTTGAAGTCCTTCATACCCCTGGACATAGTTCCGGTGGGATTTGCCTTCTAGGGCATGGAGTAGTCTTTAGCGGCGATACTCTATTTAATTTTGGTGTTGGCAGGACCGACTTTCCCGGAATGAGCCACGAACGTCTGATGAAGAGCATTCGTGAAAAGCTTATGGTTTTGCCTGATGAAACCATTGTTTATCCCGGCCACGGACCACTCACCACTATCGGCGATGAACGCCGAGGAAATCCTTTCCTTCAGGATTATCCTCTCTAAGAGATTCCTTTTGGCAGTCTTCCGTTTTTGCTAATACTGCCTCGTTTGCCCTGGGATAATAGTTGCTCGATCAGGATATATTGCGTAAATAATTATGATAATTTGCCAGGGTCTCTTTTAAGTTATCACCGCCGAATTTGTCTAGGCAAGTATCAGCCAGGACAATGGCTAGCATGGCTTCGGCGATTACCCCGGCGGCCGGGACAACACAAATATCGCTGCGTTCATAGTGAGCCTTGGCCTTCTCACCACTGCGAAGGTCTATAGAAGGTAAAGGACTGGCCAGGGTAGCAATGGGTTTGACTGCTGCCTTGACTATTATTTCCTCGCCATTGCTTATGCCACCTTCGATGCCCCCGGCACGGTTAGTGGCATGTCGCCAGGGAAGTCCCTTCGCTTCGCTACGTGGATTGGGTTCGATAACGTCGTGAGCCTGCGAGCCTTTAAGCTCGGCTAAGGCAAATCCCGCTCCGATTTCCACTCCTTTCACGGCATTGATGCTCATCATCGCCTTAGCAATCCTACCATCGAGACGGCGGTCCCAGCTAACGTGGCTGCCCAGGCCAATGGGGCCACCGGTAGCAATCACCTCAAAAATACCACCTAACGTATCCCCATTAGCTTTAGCCTCATCAATGGCTGCCATCATCGCCTTTTCTAGTTCGGCGTGGGCACAACGGACTGGGGAGGCTTCTACTTGCTGCCAATTTATAGAGCTTGCTTCGCCTTGTTCCCAGTGATGTCGCCCAATCGCCATGGTGTGGCTGTGAATAGCAATGCCCAACTCCTCCAGGAATCTTCGGGCTATAGCTCCGACAGCTACTCTGGTGGCTGTTTCCCGGGCACTGGCTCTTTCAATAATCGGCCTAATGTCTTTGAGACCATATTTAGTCACTCCTGCCAGGTCGGCGTGTCCCGGGCGGGGACAGATTACAGGCTCGACTTCTTTCTCTAGCGGAGAAACGCTTAACTGTTCTTGCCAGTTTTGCCAATCTCGATTGGTGATAAAGAGAGCAATGGGGCTACCTGTAGTAAGCCCATAGCGAACGCCTGCCATAATTTCCGCCTTATCCTCTTCAATCTTCATGCGGGGACCACGGCCGTAGCCCTGCTGGCGGCGCTTCAATTCCTTATTGATATACCCATCTTCCAAGGGAAGGTCAGCCACCATCCCTTCAACTATGGCTACCAACCCCTTTCCGTGGGATTCCCCACCGGTAAGAAAACGAAATTGTCCCATTAGCTTTGATATAGAAATAGAGGTTGCCTGTAGTTATAGCTTAAGATTTCCAATAAAATTATATCTTGGGCGCTTAATCCCGATAACTTGACCTGTATAGCATTGGCAAATCCCAACAGCGACCATAGTGTCAGTCTAGGTGGTTGATAATACTCCACTATCGGAGCTTCGATGCCAGCCAGTTCTGCTGCCAAATTTATGGCTGTATCCAGATCACCTAGCTCATCAACAAGACCCAACTCTTTGGCTTCGGTACCAGTGTAAATTTGCCCGGTAGCTAAATTTCTGACTTCCTCCTTGCTTAGCCCTCTTCCCTCAACCACCACCTCTATGAATTGCTCATAATACTCATCAATCATTTGCTGCATGATGTCCTTCTCCTCCGGTGTCATCTCCCTGAACCCTGAATACATGTCCTTATATTTGCCACCCTTGAAGGTTTCTATCTGGATACCCAGCTTCTCCAAGAGCCCTTCGATGTTCATTACTTGAGAGATAACCCCAATGCTCCCCGTCATTGTAGTAGGAAGGGCAACAATCTTATCCGCTTTGGTTGAGATATAGTAGCCGCCTGAGGCAGCCGTGCCCCCCATGCTTACCACAACGGGCATCGTCCCCTTAACTCTTTCTATCTCCAATAGAATTTCCTGGCAAGGCGTTATCTCACCGCCAGGGCTATCTATATGCAGAACGATTGCCTTGACTGCTCTGTCTTGCTCCACCTTCCATAAATAATCACTCACCAATCCCGGGGTAATGCTTGAGCCAGATAACAGTGAAGAGTCCGCGCTGGTGATAGTCCCACTGAGCGGGATGACAACAATTTTACCTAACGATGGTCTGCTGGGGACAACGAAAACTAGAACCACAACCAGTATTGCCACAAGCAATACTATGCTCACACCAATGATGATTGCCCTCTTTTTCTTCACTATTTTCCTCCTGTCAATATTGCCTTAGCCTTATTAAACATTATGTCAACTGGAGCTTTCCTTCCTGTCCATAGCTTGAAGGAAGCCGCTCCCTGATATACTAACATAGGTAGGCCGCCAAGTATATTGGCCCCGGCTTTTTGCGCTAGCCTTAACAACGGTGTTAGCCAAGGGTTGTATACCACGTCACAAACTAGCACGTTCTTAGGAATTACTTCGAAGCTCAAAGGTGATTGTCCTTCTTGAGGACTGTCCTTCATTCCTATTGTAGTGCAATGGACTATTAAATCACAGTTGTTAAAAGTTATGGCCGAGCTTAGATTCTGCCACTGAAAAGCAGTGATATCTGGCTCCAAATCCTTCGAGCTTGATGAAGCTCCTTTGGTGTACCTCAGCAAATTTTCTGCTAATGCCCTGGCTCGCTCAAAGATACCATCAGTAACAGCCAGTGAAGCTACCTTGCTTTGCACGAGGATAAAACCTACTGCCCTGGCCACTCCGCCAGCACCCAGGATGATCACCTGTTTTCCTTCAGGGGCGAAGTGGCCCTCTTTGTCTAGCGCTTCGATAAAACCATAGGCATCGGTATTAAAACCCAGAAGCTTATCATCTTTTTTGACTATGGTATTGACGGCACCAATCGAACTTGCCAGCTCATCAACTTCATCTAATAAAGGTAAAACTGCCTCTTTATAGGGCACGGTTACGTTAGCTCCAACATTTTGAGGTTTTCTTAAGCTATTCACTATGTCATGAAGTTGGGCTGGGTCTGTCTCCCAAGCCTCATAGCGAATATCAAGTCGATAATAATCCAGGGCCGCCTGCTGAAAATAAGGAGAGATAGAATGCTTAAGGGGATAACCGATGAGGCCTATGTATCTCGACATTGCTTAAAATCCTTCGCTATTGCTCAGGCGGTGGCTATCCAGAAAACCTTGGAGGATAAAGGCCGCCGCTATTGCATCTATTTCGGCTTTAGCCGAAAAGCTATGATTTCTAGCCCCCCTTTTTGCCCTGGAGCGCGGTTTACTTCCCTTGCTACCAGCCTCCGTCTTCAAGCGCTCGGCAGCTTTGGTAGAGAGTCGTTCATCCCATAGTTGTACATCAAGCTGGTTGAGATTGCTTTGCTTCGCTCGCCATGACAATTTGTCAGCGAAAGCTGTTACCTTACTAGCTTGTTTTCCCAGCTCGCCGTTTAAGCGGCGAGGCAAGCCAACTACAATGCGCTCTGCCTTATATTGTTCCATAAGCTTGAGAATCTCATTTATAAGGGCATCTTCGTCTTTACTGACGAGCACGGTTAAGGGAGTAGCTAAAATCCCTTGGGGGTCACTTATGGCCACCCCGGTTCTCCTATCTCCGACATCTAGTCCTAAGCTGCGCATTCTCACCCTCACGTTAGTCCTCTCCCGTCATGGGAGCGGAAAGTATGGTTTGTTAATCTTCCCCCTTCGAGGAAGCAGAGATTTGGTTCTCAATGACACTTTTGACCAAGTTCAGGGCTTCATCAATCTTGGCTGCGTTTTTCCCGCCGGCTTGAGCCATAGCGGCCTTGCCGCCACCACCCCCACCGGTAACCTTGGCTACTTGATTAATAATATCGCCAGCATGAAACCCCTTGGCTATCAGGTCAGGAGTCACCATAGTCAAAAAGCTAGGCTTACCATTATAAACTGTAGCCAAAACAATTACGGCGCTTCTTAGCCTGTCTCGCAATATATCGCCCATTTCCCTGAGGATGGGCATGGTCAATGCTGGCACCTTAGCAGTCAGGACTGTCACACCGCTCACCTGCTCGGCTTGCCCAATCAATTCCTCAGCTATTCTGTGCGATAGCTCCTTTTCTAGCGAAAGCACTCTCTTACGCTCTGCTTCCAGATCGCTAATGAGAGCTTTCACCTTGCTAGGAACATCTTCGAGCGAGCCTTCCATTTCCTTGGCTAAGCTCTGCAAAGCAGTTAAGCGAGATTCAACTAGAGATTCAGCTTTTCTTCCCGTTACCGCTTCAATACGATGCAGTCCTGTGCCAATATTGCTTTCACTGGTTATCAGAAATATGCCAATTTCTCCCGTTGACCTCACGTGAGTGCCACCACAGAGTTCTTTACTTATTGCTGGCTCCCCGATTTCCAGCATCCGAACTTCTTCTCCGTACTTTTCTTCAAATAAGGCGATAGCACCCTCGGCTTTGGCTTGATCATAGGGAAGGACTTTGGCCTCTACCTTTAAGTTTTGGCGTATCCATTCATTAACCTGCCTCTGAATTTCATTGAGCTGCCCTTCAGTTACCTGTCCTAAGTAAGAGAAGTCAAATCTAAACCTTTCCGGCTCTACTAAAGAACCTTTTTGCTCAATACGCTTATCCAATATCTGTCTTAAAGCAGCCTGGAGGAGATGGGTAGCAGTGTGGTTGCGAGCAATATCGAGGCGGCGGGCAAAATCAACTTTGGCTTCAACTTCCTCACCAACAGATATGCTGCCTTCAACAACTTCTCCCTGGTGGACAATCACATCAGAGGGCGTTCTAATAGTATTTACGATGGCTATTTTCCCTTTTTGGCTGCTGATTTCGCCAGTATCCCCTACTTGCCCACCCATCTCTCCATAGAAGGGCGACCTATCTAGTGTTATGTCAACTTCATGTACCTGGGAAGCAGTTTGTACGGGCTTTTCCTTGACTGCTAACTTAATGACTTTAGATTGGGAAGAAGCTACCTCGTAGCCTACAAATTTTGTGCTAACAAGGGCCTCTGGCCCATATGCTGTCACCACCGCTGTCGCTGGCCTAGGTTTCACCACCACTCCTCTCGCCCTGGCTCTTTCCCGCTGCTTCTCCATCTCAGCTTGGAAACCATCCCAGTCTATAGACAGACCTTTTTCTCGGGCAATCTCGGCGGTTAGCTCTGGGGGAAAGCCATAGGTGTCGTAAAGTCTGAATACCTCCTCACTTGTTAACTCCTCTCTCCCTTGAGATGAAGCTTCGCCAAGGAGCTTTTCCACCAGGTTAAGTCCGGTATCTAAGGTAGTAATGAACTTTTCCTCTTCAACTCTAATTACTTCGGCAATCAAGCTTCGATTATCCATAAGCTCGGGATATATGTGGCTCATTGTGCTAACGGCAACTTCAGCCATTTCATTAAGGAAAGGGTCATTCAATTCTAGTTTCCTGCCGAGGAGCGAAGCACGCCTGAGTATCCGCCGCAGGACATATCCCCTCCCTTCGTTGGAAGGCATTACGCCATCGGCGATGAGAAAGGCAGTGCCGCGTGAATGCTCAGCCACAATTCTAATGGCTTGGTCGGTATTCTCGTCCCGTCCATACTCTTTCCCGGATAAGCGGCAAATGCAGTCGACCAAAGGGAAAAACAAGTCCGTTTCATAAGGGGAGGACTTGCCCTGGATAGCGGCTAAAGTTCTCTCCAGTCCCATACCGGTATCGATGTTCGGTTTGGGTAAGGGAGTGCGTTGTCCACTTTGGCCCTGATTGTATTGGGTGAATACCAGGTTCCATATCTCAGAGAAGCGACCGCAGTCGCAATTAGGCTTACATTCAATTTTACCGCAGCCAAATTCTTCACCAAGGTCATAATGAATCTCGCTGCACGGCCCGCAGGGACCAGAATCACCAACCGGCCCCCAGAAGTTGTCCTCTTCGCCGAATCGCAATATTTTCCCAGCGGGGACGCCAACCTCTTGCCAATAGGCGAAGGCTTCATCATCGTCAAGGTAAATGGTTATCCAGAGACGCTCCTCAGGCAGTTTCAAATACTTGGTAACAAAATCCCAAGCCCACAAGATAGCTTCTTTTTTAAAATAATCACCGACACTGAAATTACCCAGCATCTCGAAGAAGGTAAGGTGTTTGCTATCACCAACCGAATCTATATCAGTGGTGCGAAAACACTTCTGGCAGGAAGCTAATCGCCGGCCAGGTGGGGCCTCCAATCCCAAGAAATATGGCTTAATTTGCACCATGCCAGCGCTAGTCAATAGTAAAGTAGGGTCCCCGTGAGGCACCAAGGAGGAACTGGGGATAATTTTATGTCCTCTATCCTGAAAAAAACTCAGAAAGGCTTGCCTCAGTTCATCACCAGTCACTTGTCAGTCACCCTCTTGATTTTAGAAGGTGTCAGCTTTAATGTCAATCAGGCTGTAAGAGAATATTGAGTTAATGTCATTCTGAGGGGTCTAAATGAACTTAGGCGACAAAGAATCTCAAAGATTCTTTGCTTCGCTCCAAATGACCACCGGTCTTGGCCATGGTGGTAAGATTTCCCCTTAATTTCTGTTCCGTGGTTCGTACCTACATAATTTCTTTGAAATTCTTTCCCACGCCATTTATAATACAATGTTTCTGGTAATCTTGACCAAAAATTATGCTGCTAATAAACTACAAAAGTTCAAGTTAAGAATGCGTTTAAGGCAGTACATGTCTATTGAAAGGAGCGTGATATGATTTCATTTAGCCCAACAGAAGAACAGCAAATGATTGCGAGTATGGTAAAACAGTTTGCCAGTGATGAAATGCGCAAAATCTACCGGGAATGCGACGAGAACGGTGAGATTCCTGATAGTGTTATAGATATTGCCTGGAAAATGGGGCTTATTTCCAGCAATATACCTGAGGACTATGGCGGATTTGGCGGGGAGCACTCAGCTATCACAGGTTCGCTGATAGCTGAGGAACTGGCTTGGGGAGACCTTTCCATGACGATGCATATCCTCTGTCCGGCTCTATTTTCTTATCCTGTCTTGGAGATGGGTACTGAGACGCAGAGAAAGAAATATCTGCCGCTTGTCTGTGATGAGAAGTATAAGGCAGCTACTGCTGCCCTCATTGAGCCACACTTTGGTTTTGATCCTTACTCTCTGTTGACCATTGCCCGACCTGACGGCAATGAGTATGTTCTTAATGGCGAGAAGTGTTATGTGCCCTTGGCTGCTGAGGCCGACTTTTTGCTTGTCTATGCAGCGGAAAATGGCAACAGTCAGGGTTTTATTATTGAAAAAGGTACAAAGGGGCTTGAGATTGGCGAGCGGGAGAAGAATATGGGCATAAAGGCTCTAGCCACATACGAGCTTAGCCTGAAAAGCTGCCGTGTTCCTAAGGAGAACCGGTTGGGTGGTCCGAAGGGATGTGATTTTAACCGTATCATAAATTGCTCACGGGTGGCGCTGTCGGCAATGGCTGTAGGAGTAGCTAAAGCTGCCTTCGAATACTCGAGGGACTATGCTAAGGAACGTGTTGCCTTCGGGGAGCCAATCGCCTCCCGTCAAGCAATCGCTTTCATGCTGGCGGAGATGGCAATTGAAATCGATGCAACCCGGCTGATGACCTGGGAGGCTGCCTGGAAGTTAGACCGAAAGGAAGAGGCAACTAAAGAAGCGTCTCTGGTAAAGTCGTATGCTGACGATATGGCTATAATGGTAACTGATCGTGCTGTACAAATTCTGGGCGGGCATGGTTATGTTCGCGAGCATCCGGTGGAGCTTTGGTTGAGGAATGGTCGCGGATTTGTTACTTTTGACGGCATGGCTATGGTATAAAAGGAGGTATTGCATAATGATAGATTTTGAACCGACTCCAGAACAGAAAGAGGCAATCAAGATAGCTCACGAGTTTGCAAAAGAGCAATTTCGGCCTGTAAGCCATTATTACGATGAACATGAACACGAAAGCCCACAGGAACTCATTGACAAGACGTGGGAGAAAAGATACGAAGGCACATTAGCCCTCGGTCTGGATGTAACAGCAGCCCTTAGAATCGAGGAGCTATGCTGGGGTGATGCAGGTCTTTTCTTATGCATTCCTGGCCCGGGACTTGGGGGGGCCGCTATCTTTGCCTCGGGTACGAAAGAGCAATTGTCGCGTTTTTTGGGCCGCTTCAATGAAGGGGGGCCGAAATGGGGTGCCATGGCGATGACAGAGCCAGGGTGTGGTTCGGATACCTCTGCTATCACTACCACCGCTGTGCGCGATGGTGACGAATGGGTGCTCAACGGTGAGAAGATTTTTGTCACCTATGGGAAACGTGCTCTGGAAGGTTCCGATGGCTTAGTGGTAGTCTGGGCGACTGTAGATAAATCAGCAGGACGAGCAGGCATGAAGTCTTTTGTGGTGCCAGCCAAGACTCCAGGGGCGAGAGTGGAAAAACTAGAGAAAAAGCTGGGGATTAGAGCCAGTGACACGGCGACTATCATTCTTGATAATTGCCGTATTCCCTTTGAAAACATACTTGGCAACCCGGAGGTCAAAAAAGTTGATAAATCCGAAACTAAAGGTTTCAAAGGCGCAATGGCAACCTTTGATGTCACACGACCTATTATAGCGGCTCAGGCCATTGGTGTTGGACGAGCTGCCCTGGATTTTGTTAAAGAAACACTGGAGAATGAAGGAATAAAAATACGCTATGGCGTGCCCAAGCAGAAGCTCACTGCCCTGGAACGGGATATAATGGAAATGGAAGCGAATTATAAAGCAGCCAAGCTACTTACTTTACGGGCTCTATGGATGATGAGCCAGGCTCAACCCAATAGTCTTGAGTCATCAATGGCTAAAGCAAAAGCTGGCCTTGCTGTTACTAAAATCACTCAGAAAGCAGTTGAGATCATGGGTCCGCTGGGCTATTCTCGAAAGTACTTATTGGAGAAATGGATGCGCGATGGCAAGATAAATGATATCTTTGAAGGAACGGGGCAGATTAATATGCTTGTCACAGCCCGCAGAGTTCTCAACTATTCAAGAGACCAGCTTAAATAAAAGGTAGCATGTTAAAGAGTTGATATTCTGCTGTTTTCTGACGCATTGGAAGGTTGCTTGCTTGCGCATCAAGCACCTGCTTCTTCATAGACAAACTAGAACCGAGGATGCCTTTTACTACCAAGGCAATCTAGATGGGTGGAGGTTTGGAGGAGGATTATTTCATTAGGTTGAGATTCAACTCCCTACATCAACCGGGAATTTAATTATTTCCCCTTCCTCGTGTAATCAGGGCACCAGGTAGCGTTGGGGCGCTCAGGGTGATGACAAGCAGTTCTCCAGTCCCATTTACAACTGTCACACAGGAAAATATGCATGCCCAGGGATTTTTTGACCCTCAGTTTGAATTTATCTAGCCAGCTGGGATTGCTTCGCTTCATCATTTCGTTCGGAGTGGCAGCCGGGGCAATAATATTCCCTACATATCCTTAGATAGAGTGGCTAAGAATTCAGCGTTATCCTTTGTCTTGGCTAGCCTTTCCAGGATCCTTTGTGTAGCCTCGCCGTGATTAGGTGAGTCGCTATCTATCATATTAATCACACGCCTGAGCAGCCATACTTGTTTCAAGGTATTTTCATCCAACAAAAGCTCTTCTCTCCTTGTGCCGCTAGGCATAATATCTATAGCCGGGAAGATCCTTCGCTCAGATAATTTTCTATCTAAGTGGAGTTCCATGTTACCTGTTCCCTTAAACTCCTCATATATGAGGTCATCCATACGGCTGCCGGTATCCACGAGGCAAGTAGCAATGATGGTTAGGCTCCCTCCCTCCTCAATGTTGCGAGCAGTACCGAAGAACCGCTTGGGAGGGTGCAAAGCTGTTGAATCAATACCACCAGATAAAGTACGCCCGCTAGGGGGCAGGGCTAAGTTGTAAGCTCTTGTAAGCCTGGTAATGCCGTCAAGGAGTATGACCACATCTTTGCCCATTTCTACTAGCCTTTTGGCTCTCTCTAATGCTAATTCCGCTACCCGAGTCTGGCTTTCCACCGGTTCATCGAAGGTGGCAGCAATAACCTCGGCCTTAACTGACCTCTTCATATCGGTGACCTCTTCGGGTCTTTCTCCAATAAGGCAAACCATCAGGTGAATATCATCGTAGTTAACAGTTATGGCGTTGACAATTTTTTGAAGAAGCACAGTCTTGCCTGCCTTAGGTGGTGATACAATAAGCCCTCTTTGCCCCCGGCCTATAGGTGTCACTAGGTTGATTAGACGAGTGGATAACTCATCTGACGTTGTTTCCAGATTGATGAGCTTATTTGGGAAAGTGGGCGTCAACAAACCAAAATTGCGGCGTGTCCTTGCTAGTTCAGCGTCGAGTTCATTGATACTCTCTACTCGAAGTAAGCTGTAGTATTTCTCGCTTTCTTTGGGAGGTCTGGCCTGGCCACAAATAGCATCGCCGTCTCTTAAGTTGAAACGGCGGATCTGGGAATTTGATACATAGACATCATTAGCACCACGCCGGAAGGTATCTTGTCGTAGGAAGCCATAGCCTTCGCTGATGGTTTCCAAGACGCCTGTTATAAACATATTTCCCTGCTGCTGTGCTTCCGCTTGCAGGATGCGGTGGACAAGCTCGGACTTCTTCAAGGCAGAGTAGCCGATGATGCCATACTCCTTAGCCATCGCCTCCAGTTCATCCCGATTTTTGCTTTCTAGTTGCGCCATATTTGACATAGTAGCCTCTTTTTAAATACCTTTCCTTTTTATATCTATGGTTGTGGGGGCTTTTACAGTAATTTCTCTCTCGCCCATCACCTTCTTCCAGTCATCTCTAAAACGATCAATGCCGATATCTGTTAAAGGGTGTCTTATCATTTGTAGTAACACCTCGTAGGGCACCGTGGCAATATGAGCACCGATTTTGGCTGCCGTTAAACAATGTTGAGGATGTCTGATACTAGCGGCGATAACTTGAGCAGGCAGTTGATAATAGTCCAGGTATTCCACGATGTCAGCCACTACTTTCATACCATCCTCACCAATGTCATCCAATCTGCCCACAAAAGGGCTTATAAAAGTGGCCCCTGCTTCTGCCGCCAGTAAAGCCTGGTTCAAGGTGAAGCACAAAGTAAAATTCACCTTTATGTTTTCACTGGCCAGCATCGAGGTTGCTTCCACTCCTTCAAGGCTAGCTGGTATCTTAACCACGATATTCTCCGCCCATTTAGCTATTTCTCTGGCCTCAGCCACCATTGTTTGGACATCCTGGCTTAATACCTCAGTAGATACTGGACCAGGGACAATGGAGCAGATTTCCTGGACCAATCTTCGATAATCCACCTTGCCTTCTCTCGATACAATGCTGGGATTGGTGGTTACCCCTGTAACCACCCCTAGTCGCACCCCATGGCGAATATGTTCTATATTGGCAGTATCTAAAAATATCTTCATCTTCTTAATTCAAGGGTAGGCTTGTTTGAGCACCTTCAACAAGTGTCTCCTTGGCTGCCCCGATGAACCCCAGGAATAACGGGTGAGGAGAGTCGGGGCGAGATTTGAACTCAGGGTGAAATTGGCAGGCAAGCATCCACGGATGATCTCGTAACTCAGTAATTTCCACTAATCTCCCATCCGGGGATAACCCAGAAGGTACAAGACCGGCTTCCTCTAATGGCTGGCGGAAGTGATTGTTAAATTCATAACGGTGGCGATGCCTTTCATAGACTACTTCAGTGCCGTAGGCACGAGCTGCCGTTGTTCCTGCTACCAGATGGCAGGGATAAGTCCCGAGTCTCATAGTCCCTCCCTTTTGCTCCACGCCATGCTGCTCAGGGAGCAGGTCGATGACAGGATAAGCACTACTGGCATCAAACTCAGTGGAATTTACGTTTTCAGTACGGAAAACATGACGGCCAAATTCGATGACCATAATTTGCATCCCCAAGCATAAGCCCAGGTATGGAACTTTCCTTTCTCGGGCAAATTTGGCACCTTTTATCATGCCTTCAATTCCCCGGTAGCCAAATCCGCCAGGAACAATTATCCCCTGAACTTGCCCAAGCTTATCATCGGCCGTACCATCCAATTCCTCGGAATCCAACCATTCTATCTTCACTTCGCGATTGTGAGCTAATGCTGCATGGCACAATGCTTCACGCACGGAGTAATATGCATCTCTGAGTTCCACATATTTGCCTACTAATCCAATAATTATAAGCTCTTTAGGAGCCTTTAGCCTGGCTACCATGTCTCGCCATTCTTCCAGATTGCTTTTCCCGGCTTTTAATCTCAATCGGTTAACTATGAATTCCCCTAACCCTGCATCCTCGAGCAGCAGGGGCACCTCGTAGATGGTTTCGCTGGTAACCAGGGATATAACCGCCTCTTTATCTACATCGCAAAATAGCGATATTTTGTCCTTTATCCCTTCAGATATCTCCTTATCGCTGCGACACAGTATAACGTCGGGCTGAATACCGATTCTCCTTAGCTCGTTGACGCTGTGTTGAGTTGGCTTGGTCTTTAGCTCATCGGTGGCAGCGATGTGTGGCAAAAAGGTGACATGAATATATAGAACATTATCCCTGCCTTCATCCTTTCTCATTTGCCTTATAGCTTCCAAGAAGGGTTGCCCTTCAATATCCCCCACAGTGCCGCCAACTTCAACAATAACTAACTCGGCTTTGGATATTTCGGCTACTTTCCTTATCTCGCTCTTTATTTCATTGGTTACGTGGGGAACCACCTGGATTGTACCTCCCAAAAAATCTCCTCGCCGCTCCTGAGCAATGACCGAAGAATAGACCTGACCGGAAGTGACGTTAGAAGCTTGGGTCAGCTCCACTCCAATAAATCTCTCATAATGACCTAAATCCAAATCAGTCTCGGCACCGTCTTTAGTAACAAACACTTCACCGTGTTGGTAAGGAGACATCGTCCCCGGGTCAACATTCAAGTAAGGATCGAGCTTCTGCACAGAGACAGATATGCCACGGCTTTTCAATATTTTGCCGATAGAGGCTACTGAAATTCCCTTACCTACAGAACTAACTACGCCACCAGTAATGAAAATATACTTACTCACTGCTCATTACAAGAGTATAAAGAAAGCCAAATCTTGTAGGTCGATCCTAAGAGGCGAAGCAAACCTGAGTTTCTTTCATTATAAAAAGTAAGCTTCTAAATTGTCAAGTCTGCTTTGTTTAAATGATTTGACACACTCTGTCTTGAATTCGGGCACAGATCTTCTGTAGAAAAGGTAGCAATGCTATAATAAGCTTAGTAAAAAGTGTCTAAAAAATACATTCTGGCTTTTGTAATAATAATAGCGGTAGCGTTAGGTATCGGTGTTTGGGCTCTATCCTTTTCCCCAACATATAGCCCACCCCAGTCTAATAACTCAACCCAGCACACTGATCCCGATTGGACATTCCCCCCAGAGAGCGGGCCAGCTACTCCTTTGCCTGATTTCCGCCCGGTAGTTGACAAGGTAATGCCCTCGGTGGTTTCCGTGACTACAGAGATGGTCGTCTCTTCTTTCTTCGGTCAGAGTACGGAATATGTTGCTGGGTCCGGGATACTCATCGATGACAAAGGATATATTGTCACCAACAACCATGTAGTTGAAGATGCCCAGAGCATCTACGTGGAGTTGGCCGATGGTAGAACTTTCCCCGCGAATATAGTAGGCACTGACACCTTATCTGACCTTGCTGTGATAAAGATAGATGCTGTGAATTTGACTTACACCTATTGGGGCGACTCAAGCTTATTATCTGTTGGCGATTGGGTGCTAGCTATTGGCAATGCTCTGGGAGGAGGAATAATAGCAACCCAGGGCATAATCAGCCGCTTAAATGTATCCGTGAATGTTGACGGAAATACCCTTTACGGTTTAATTCAAACCACGGCGGCTATCAATCCCGGCAACAGCGGTGGCCCACTGGTGAACATGTCTGGTGATGTGATAGGCATTACCAGCGTTAAGATAGTTGCGTCTGAGGTGGAAGGTATGGGCTTTGCCATAAGCAGCGATGAGGCTGAGCCTATCATCCTGGATTTAATTCGTTATGGTCGTGTGACCTATCCCTGGCTGGGAGTGGGATTATATACCGTGGATCCTTCGCTAGCTGCGGCATTAAACCTTTCGGTGGATAGGGGAGCGCTTATTGTAGAAGTAGTTGCTAATAGTCCTGCAGATACTGCGGGGTTAAGAGAAGATGACATCATCATCCGCTTTGGGGGCCAGGAAGTAAGCGATATTACCGACCTCGTCCGAGCCATTCGAGCCAGCGAAATCGGCAAAGAGGTAGAGATAGTCTTCTTTAGAGACGAAGATATTAAAACAACCTCAGCCCGACTGGTAGAACGTCCGACTCCCTAGGACAAGCTTCCTTCATTCAAATCCCGAGCTCAGTAACCAAGCTCTCCCTGTTTTGGATTTATAAATTTGAATTTTGGAATTTGTTTAGGATTTGGGATTTGCCTTTCTGATTGCCAAAGAGACCTCGCTGTTCGAGATACGGTGTTTCTCACTATAAGCCCCATCAGGAGGCAAACCATCGATAAGCTCCTGAGATAAGGTCTCCTGTTTAATATAGTCGGCAAAGGTATTTATTACTTGCTTGAGGAGTGGTTCTTTTGTCTGATAATAGGTAATGATGTGGTCTGTGATATCAAACTTGGCATTGCGACGCATATTTTGAAGATGGCGCACAAGCTCTCTACTTACTCCCTCGGCAATTAGCTCAGGGGGCAATTCAGTACTTATTGCCACCCAATATCTGGCGTCGTTGGCCACGCTGTAATCTGGCATGTTTGAAGGAAATTCCTCTCGTTCCTTTGCTTCACTCAATATGACGAGTTGCTTGACATTTATCTCTTCCATTATCTCAGTAGCTAAGTTTTTTAAAGCTTTTTTCTCCCCTTCTGTCTCTACCCCGACCACGGCTTTATCCAATGGCTGGCGCACTTTAATCCCCGCCTTAGCTCGTGCCGCCCTGCCCAAGCTGGATATTTTCATAGCTAGCTCAACATCGCCATTTAGCTTGTCATTGATTTTAGTCTCATCTGCTATGGGGAAATCAGTTAGATGAACGCTTTCTCTAGCTTCAGGATTAACAGAGCGAAACAAATTCTGATAAAGCTCTTCAGCCATAAATGGCACAAAGGGAGCCAGTAGTTGAGATAAAGTCACCAGGCATTGATGTAGCGTAGTATATGCGGCCAATTTATCGGCATCGTTCTCGCTTTTCCAGAACCGGCGGCGGTTTCTTCTCACATACCAGTTAGAGAGATTATCTATAAACCCCTCAATCCTACGTGTCGCAGACGTAGGATTGTAGCTATCCATCAAGTTGGAAACCTCGCTTACGAGCCGATTAAGTTCTGAACTAATCCAGTTATCCAGCTCCGTGAAGGCTTTTGGCTGATCGCTGTCAGCCGTCAAGGGCTGAGGAACAAAGCAATCGATATTGGCATAAAGGGTAAAAAAGGAATATGTATTCCACAAAGTAAGGAAAAATTTACGTATCGTCTCTTCAAGCATCTTAGTGGAGAAACGATGGGTATCTTCTCCTGTAGTAGAAACCAGCATGTACCACCTTAGAGCATCTGCACCATAATTATTAATCACAGCCCAGGGGTCAATTACATTGCCCTTGGACTTACTCATTTTCTCACCTTGAGCATCGACAACGTGCCCTAAGCAGATGACATTCTTAAAGCAAGGACTATTGAAAACTAGAGTAGATATGGCATGTAAGCTGTAAAACCAGCCCCTGGTCTGGTCCACAGCCTCGCAAATAAAGTCGGCTGGAAAATTTTGCTTGAATTTATCTTCATTCTCGAAAGGATAATGCCACTGAGCCACGGGCATAGCTCCGGAATCAAACCAACAATCAATTACTTCGGGAACACGCTGCATCTTGTCACCGCACTTAGGACAGACAAAGGTAATTTCATCCACATAAGGGCGGTGTAAATCCAGGGGCGTGGTTAAACCATTGAGATTTGACTGCGCCCTTAATCCGTCCACACTGCCAATACACTCATAATTGTCGCAAGAAGAACAGCGCCAAATGTTGAGCGGAGTCCCCCAATATCTCTCCCGTGAAAAAGCCCAATCGACGTTGTTCTCCAGCCAGTCGCCAAAACGACCATACTTAATATAATCAGGGTACCAGTTTATTTCGGCATTGCCATTGATAAGCCTCTCTTTTACTGTAGTTGTCCTGATGTACCAGGTCTGCTTGGCATAATAAAGAAGAGGTGACTCACACCTCCAGCAAAAAGGATATGTATGGGTAATCCTCTCACTGCGAAATAGCAGCCCACGAGACTTTAGGTCATCAAGAATGTCTTTATCGGCATCTTTGATAAACTTGCCAGCACCTGGTAAATCCAGCTTCCCTCGTGCTGGCCCAAGAATCACTTGGGCTTCACTTTTCTGAATATATTCCCGTGACTTAGGTGTAAAACCTGTCACCAGATCAGTCGTTACCATCCCATTCAACTCCACAGTATGAACGAGTGGTAAACCCTCCTTCTCGCCTACTTCAAAATCTATCTCACCGTAAGCCGGGGCTATATGTACAATCCCCGTCCCATCCTCCATGGAGACAAAATCGCCCCCAATAACACGATAGGCTCTCTTATCTTCCTTGACGTAACGGATGTCAATATTGTTAAATAAGGGTTCATAATGCACCCCAACTAAATCTTCCCCGATTACCTTCTTCACCACCTTACAGCCACTCAACCCTGACTGCTCAAGCAGAGCATCGGCCAGAATGAGATATCCATTATTTACCTCCACCACAGCGTAGTCAGCCTCAGGAGCCACTGCCAGGGCGGTATTGCCCGGCAGCGTCCAGGGTGTGGTAGTCCAGGCAAGAAGATAGGTAGGCATGGTTGAGGAGAGAAGTGAGCGAGCAGGTTCGCTACCCCCAGGCTGTGATAGGTCGAGCTTGAACTTTACCCAGACCGAAGGGTCATCTGCCTCCTCATAGCCTAAAGCCACCTCGTGAGAACTGAGTGATGTGCCACATCTAGGACAATGCGGCGTTACTTTATAGCCCTGATAAATCAAGCCCTTGTCCCATAGCTTTTTTATTATCCACCAGCAGGATTCAATATAGCTATTGTCTAAGGTTATATAAGGATGCGCCATGTCTAACCAGCAGCCAAGGCGCTCGGTCATAGCTTCCCATTCCTTAATATATTTGAAAGCGCTTTGGCGACAATGGTCATTGAATCGAGCCACTCCATATTCCTCAATTTGAGCCTTACTGGTGAGGGCAAGAGAGCTTTCCACCTCCAACTCAACGGGTAAGCCATGGGTATCCCACCCTGCCTTTCGTGGCACGTGATAACCCTTCATTGCCTTGTACCGGCAAACAACGTCCTTATATAGACGAGACAGCACATGATGAACTCCCGGGCTACCATTAGCTGTGGGAGGGCCTTCATAAAAGGCATAATGTGGTCCCCTTTCTCTTACCTCGATGCTCTTATTAAAAATTCCCTGCTCTTTCCAAAAGCGAAGGATATCTTCTTCCAGGTGGAGAAAGTTAATCTTGGTGTTTACTTCCCGGAACATGGCTAACCCTGTCTCAGTAGTATAACCACCTTCCTGCCCTCACCCTCACCTATGCTCTGAGTTGTTACATCGGGATTATCAGTCAGAGTTAAATGAACAATGCGGCGTTCGTCAGCAGGCATTGGTTCCATAGTTATGGCACGGCGCCTTGATTTCACTTGCTCAGCTAGATATAGGGCCAATCCTTGCAAGGACTCAACACGGCGTTTTTTGTATCCGGCAACGTCAACTGTTAACGGCAGCCAAGTCTTTAACCGTCCAACTACTATGAGCTTGGTAATATATTCCAAGGAAGCCAGTGTCTGACCTCGCCGACCAATCAAGATACCTAAATCGTCACCCTTGATATCCAAAGCTAGAGGTATATCATCAGATACCACTTCAACCTTGCCTGTTACACCCAGCAATTCAAGCAACGTATCTAAAGTTTCTGTGACCACCTTGACTGCATCCTTTTCCGTCGGGATTACCGGAATCACCTTGATTAAAGCCTCCTTGCCTTTTGCTCCCAAAATTCCCGATTTCTCCTCTCTAATAACCTCCACTTCAAATTGGTCCCGGCTCAACCCTAGTTGTGCCTCTGCTTTCTCTATCGCCTCTTCTACTGTCGCAGCTGTTATCTCAATCCCTTCCATAGTCCGATTTCCCTTTAGCAATTTGCTTTATTACCAACACGATTTGCGATCATCTCTACAATGCTGGTTCTTCTTTCACTATGTCGACTGAGAAGGAGAACGGAATTTAAGGTAACCCCAGCCACCAGTGAAGAAATATTGGGTTATAATGCCAATTATATTGGAAACTGCCCAATAGAGAGCCAAGCCACTGGGGAACATCAAAGTGAGGAAGCCAAACATGAGGGGCATCATCAGTAACATCATCCTGCTTGTGGACTGCTGCCTTGGGTCAACGGCTGGCGCCTGGGTCATCTTCTGCTGTACCCACATTGTGCCACCAACTATGATAGCTAAAATCATATATGGGTCAGGTTGTCCTAAATCAAGCCACAAAAAATGGCTATTTAAAGGAATCGCTTGATTCACTATGTCCCAAGAGTAAAGCCGATTAGCTAAATCAAGTAAGTTCTCAGGCGTGGTAGCCAGAGCTCTCATGATGGCTTGATAGAGGGCAATCCAGATAGGGAACTGAATTAACATGGGCCATAAGCAGCCCAGAGGGTTTACCCCGGCTTCCTTATAAAGCTTCATCATTTCTTGCTGAAGCTTTTGCTGATTTTTACCATATTTCTTCTGCAATTCTTGAATCTTCGGCTGCATATCCTGCATCGTTTTGCTGGATTTGAGTTGGCGCTTGGTAAGGGGCCAGGAGATTAAACGAACGATAATAGTAAGGACAATGATTGCTAACCCAAAGCTACCAGATAAGAGGTGACTCAAGGCAATCAGCACATTAAGTACCGGGTTACCTATAATTAAATACCATACCTCTATGAAACCCATTGGGCATAACCCTCACTCTTCAATAGTCAAGTTGACCTTCCAACTCACTTCCCCCTTCTCAATATCCACAACATATAACTGGTTATCTTCACCTCGAATATAAACGAGACCATCGTGGGCACAGAAAGAACTTTTAACATCAGCACCAATAGAGATAGTCTTCAATGGCACTGCCTCGTCCTCAAGTTCGGCGCTGAGGTCAAAAACATATACAGTGCCTGATTCATCAGTTACTATTAGTAGATTATCCATCAAAACAGGCGGGGAAACTATAGCGTTTCCAGCATCAAACTCCCACAATTTTCCCCCTGTTTGTGCCTCAATAGCATAAACTTTGCCATCGAGACAGCCAGCATAAACTATTCCTTCATTGACTATAGGAGATGCCCAGAACCAATTACCGGCTGGTTTTTCCTCGGGAAATTTCCACATTGGCACATCACTACCTATTTTTACGGCATAAAGATAGCGGTCAAACGAGCCCAAAAATATAGTATCTTCGTCAATCACTGGTGAAGAAGTGAAGCCTGCCTCTGATTCAAAAGACCAATCCAGTTCGCCTGTTTCAGCTGATAAAGCATAGATATGACCATCGAAAGTGCTCATGTAAACGGCGCCATCATGAACCACAACGGAGGTCCATAACTTTTCATGTCTTTTGCCTTCCTCGTCTAAGATCTCAGATTTCCATTTAAGATCACCATGAATTGTATCCAGAGCATAAACCATGCTGTCTGAGCTACTAATATAGATGGTTTCATTGGCTATAACTGGGCTACCCACAATAGCTCCTATTGAACCAGTTCTGGGGTAAACCCATCTATCTGCGCCCCTAGCTATAGTTAAGGCATATACCTGGCCACTATAAGTGCCAATGTAAACTATATCTCTATCTACAACCGGTGTACCATATATAGCAGTTGTAGCCGATGTCTGGCCACATGATAAGCCGCTGGAGGGTGCGGTGACCGGGGCGATGGAATAAGACCATTCTAGATTTTCAGTTGACGAATTTATCGCCACCACCCTGCCATCCGTGGAGCCAGCATAGATGATACCGTCGTGAACTGTAGTTCCTGGCCATCCCCCTGCCGACTGAGTCCCACCTGAAATACAGGAAACCAGTGTCAAGGGCAAAAGAGCAATTACAACGAGGAGTAATAATATCTTCGGTTGCTTCATTGTATAACTAAGGCACTGGGTCGTAGCCACCTTCAGAGAAGGGGTTACATCGAACTAGCCTCCTGGTTGCAAGCCAGCTACCTCGGGCAAACCCATGTCTTTTAATTGCCTCAAAAGCATAATGAGAGCATGTAGGCTGGAAACGACAAACATTAGGGAGAACCTTCGACACTGTGTTCTGGTACAATTTAATTAAACCCAGAGCTAATTGAGTCATCCGTTGCTCTCCAACAATTGCGCCCGCGCTAAAAGCTTGGTTACTGCCCTCTCTAGCTGGTGATAGTCAGTATTGACTGCTACAGACCGAGCAATGAGGACAATGTCCCATCCCGGCCTTAGCGATTGCAGCTTCATTATTTCCCTGAGTAACCTCTTCAAGCGATTACGTTGCACCGCCTTACCTACTTTTTTGGTCACAGAAAAACCATATCGACTTAGACTTAAACCATTGGGCATCGCCTTCATAACTACCAAGCTGGTTGCCCATACTTTGCCTCGTCTATAAACCAAGGTATATTGTGCTCTCTTAGTTAAAAAACGAGGCTCCTTCACAAGCTAGAGTTAAACTGGGGTCAGCCTATACCTCCCCTTAAGGCGCCTTGCTTGAAGCACTCGTCTTCCAGCTCGAGTGGCCATTCTAGCGCGAAAACCTAAGCTGCGCCTCCGGGAAATTTTCTTCGGTTGATAAGTCCGCTTTGGCATTCTTCAAACCGTCGAACGGGATAGGCCTGTCGAACGGGATAGGCCTACGCCTCCTGTTTTCCAAATATGGCTTGGTGCGTAAGGTAACATAGCGAGATAACGAGCCCTCTTTATAGCTTGTGCTAAGCTTCTTTGATGTTTAGCACAGCTTCTGCTCCTCCGCCGCGACACAATTTTACCCTGATTGGAAATATAGCGAGATAACACAGAAACATCTTTATAGTCGATTTTCATATTCCCCTTGCAAAAGGGACAGAATGCTGGCCTGGCGATGAAGTTCCTCGTACCTCTTACTCTTCTAGTATTAGCTACTCTTCCAGTATTAGCCAAATCCTCTTCTCCTTTATTTTAGTCAAAGGGTAAGTCCTCAGGCTTAATTTCACCTTCCTCAGGAACGCCCTCTTCAGGAAGGGGAGCTACAGCTCCTGGCTTACCAAGAAAAAGCACCTGATTTGCAGTTACCTCAAGACTGGTGCGCGCCTGCCCATCCTGTCCTTCCCAGTTGCGAGCATGTAACCTGCCCTCTACATAAACCTGCTTACCTTTAGTCACAAATTGATTGCAAGCCTCCGCCTGCTTACCCCAAACGCTAATTCTAAACCAGTCTGTTTCTTCCTTGGTCTCTCCGCTAGAAGTGGTGTAGCGGCGACTAGTAGCCAAGCTAAAAGAGGTAACCGCTTTGCCATTCGGGGTATAGCGCATTTCAGGGTCACTACCTACATTGCCAATGAGCATTATTTTGTTTAAGCTTGCCATATTAATCTTCTACTTTTACCACAAGATATCGTAGAATGTCCCCCGAAGCACTAATTTCTCCTTCAAGTTCCTTAACCGATTTTGGCATTAACTTAAAGCGAGCTAGAATATAATCAGCCTCCATAAATTTCCTTAGAGGGTAAGCCAACTTCCTTCTCCCCCAGTTTTTTATCTCTTCCACCGTCCCACCACGGCTATTAATGGACTGAGTCACCTTGTCTACAATTTTAGACACTCCCTCTTCATCAACTTCGGGACTAATTATAGCTACTAGCTCATAATCACGCATATCTAGATTTTATACCACAGGGAATAAAATGGCAACAAGACCTATGTTTTAGTCACCTATTATATCTACCAGCTAGAATGTTAAATAAAGCCAGTGTTATAATTCCAGCAATGAAAGTATCTGAGTTGGGAGAATTTGGCCTGATTAACCTCATACGCAGCAGCAGTGCTAGATACGAAAATTCTGGACGCACTCCGTGGCAAGAAGTTTTAGTGGGCATTGGTGATGATGCTGCTGCTTGGCAAAGTGACAATCACATCCAGTTAGCTACTACAGATACTCTAGTCCAGGATATACACTTTGACCTAGGCGTCATTAACTGGGAGGAATTGGGCTGGAAAGCGCTGGCTGTAAATCTAAGCGATATAGCTGCCATGGGCGGTATTCCCAAGTACGCTTTGCTTTCTCTGGCACTGCCTGGCAAACTGGAGGTGGAAGACATCTCCAAGTTTATCAACAGCATGATACATCTCGCCCAAGAATTTGGAGTGGCTATAATTGGAGGTAATGTAGCCGCCGCTCCCAATGTAGTCATCAATGTAACAATCATAGGCTGCTCCAAAGGCAAAGCTATACTTAAGAGGTCAACAGCTTCTTCTGGTGAGCAAATAGCTGTCACAGGATACCTGGGATTATCGGCAGCCGGCCTAGAAATGTTCAAGGGGAAAACCATCTCAGATCTCGAAATAAGCAATATCCTGAGAAGAGCTCACCTTCAGCCCGTGCCAAGAGTAAAAGAAGGGCAAATCTTAATCGAACAAGGAGTTAAAACTGCTATAGATATAAGTGATGGACTTGTTGCTGACCTTGATCATATATGTGAATCCAGCAAAGTCAACGCCAAGATAAAGATAGAACAAGTGCCAGTGCACCCTGTGGTCACAGCGAATTTCCCTAACTATAAAGAGCTGGCTTTATATGGTGGGGAGGATTATGAGCTTCTTTTTACCGCTGATGAGGCCACTGTTGCCCGGACTAAGCAAGCCCTAAACTGCCCGGTGACTGTAATCGGTGACATAACAGAAGAAAAGTTACCAACACGAGTGACTGTAGTGGATAGCAAGGGAAATATCATCCCTTACAAAAAGGGGGGCTGGGAACACTTTAAGAATGGAGTCCCTGAAGTTAAATTCGCATAGCCCGGAACAAACTCAGCTTTTAGGAAGCTACCTGGGGGAACTAGCCCAAAAAGCTGATGTTTTCCTTCTCATAGGTGAGTTGGGAACGGGCAAAACTTGTCTTGTCCAAGGCATCGCTCGCGGGCTGGATGTAAAAGAATATGCCTTCAGTCCCTCTTTCGTCATCCTTAGAGAGTATCATGGCCGACTTCCCTTATATCACATTGATTTCTATCGCCTGGATCACATTGAGGAAATCGCTGACCTGGGACTGGAGGAGTATTTTTACAGCAGCGGAGTCTGTGTGGTTGAATGGGCAGAGAAGGGGCTGCAGGTAGTACCCCGGGATAATTTGCTTATCACCATACACTATATTCCTGCCTCCGAGACAGGGCGGTCTATTTGCTTGAAACCTCAAGGCGAGCACTACTATGAACTAATAGAACAACTCAAAAAAAGAGAGGAAATTGTGTCTCTGAATACGAAATTCCAAACCTTTTAACTTTTGCTCTGTCACCTTTACTTTTTGCATTTCGAGGGGGTTATTTAGAGTTTAGAAATTAGATTTCTGATATGGAATTAGCTATAGATACTTCGTCCAATATCGTCAGCGTTGCCTTATCTCATAAAGGTGAGGTATTGGCTTCGCTAACCTGGCAAACAACACAAAACCATACAATAGAACTGTTGCCGAATTTAGTTTGCTTGTTACAACAAGTCAAGGTGGAGCTAGACTCTATAGGAGCAATCATTGTAGCTAAAGGTCCGGGAAGCTTTAATGGACTCCGAGTAGGCATAGGTACTGCTAAAGGGTTGGCTTCTGCTTTAAATATCCCTTTGCTTGGTGTAAACACATTAGAAGCTGAAGCCTATCCCTTTGCCTTTACAGGATTGCCTCTGCGCCCTATTCACAAGGCTGGTCGCGAGGAAATAGCCACTGCCCTTTATCGGCAAAAAGATAATGAATGGCAATGTCTGGAGACAGAAAATCTAACCACAGTTAAAGCTTTGTGCCATCGAATTAAGCATAAAACGCTTTTTTGTGGTGAAATCCCTCCAGACATAATAAGCGAAATACAGCAAAACGTGGGCAGGCAAGCTATAATTCCCCAAAATAATAGTCTATCTCGAGCTAGCTCTTTGGTTATATTAGGTTGGCGAAAATTGAACAAAGGAGAACAAGATGACCCGGTCACCCTACAGCCATTATACCTACGCCCTCCTCATATAACCAAGCCCAGGGATAAAGCACCCCTTTTGTCACCCCGAGTTAGAGCAACGGATACAAAGAAATGGAAATTCCCAAATTAGATGTTGAATATACCGCAAGGTTTTGTTTTGCCTGTAGCCAGGAGAACCCTATAGGGCTGAAGTTGAAACCTGTTCAGGATGGGGAAAAAGTCACCGCGGAGTTCACCGCCGGAAAATTCCATCAAGGCTGGGATAATGTGATTCACGGCGGCATTCTCTATACCCTACTCGATGAGGTAACTGCTTACGCCATGCTTTGCCACGGGATTGAGCTTGGCGTTACTGCCAAGAGCGAGATAAGATTTAAACAGGTAGCACCCATCAATGAGCCCATCAAAGCCTCTGCCTGGGTCACTAAACTGACAAAACGGCTCGTAGAAACTAAAGGAGTGCTTACTCTCAAGGACGATACAGTCATAGTAGATGGTAACTTCTTATTCTACGTCTGGAGACAGTCAAAAAGGACAATCCTCTGGGACATGGACGGAGTTATTGCCGATTCCTATTTCTTCCACTTTGCTGCCTGGCAAGAAACTTTTGCAAAAAGGGGGATAAAATTCACCAAAGAAGCCTTTAACAATCTCTTTGGCACCAGAAATGACTTCATAATCGGCACCATTATAGGCAGGGAATTACCTGAAAGAGATGTCAAAATCATGGTACAGGAGAAAGAAGAAATTTTCCGGCGTAAGGCAACAGGAAACATCAAGCCATTTCCCGGGGCAATAAGGCTGCTGAATGCCCTAAAGAAGGGGAATTTTAAACTAGGCTTGGCTTCCTCAGCTCCCAAGGAAAATATCGCTTTGGTCCTTAGTGAGCTTAATTTGGAGGAATTTTTTGATTGTGTTGTTTTTGGCCAAGAAGTATCCGAAAGCAAACCCAGTCCCCAGATATATCTTTTAGCCGCCAAGAAACTGGAAATGATACCTAGCGATTGCGTGGTAATTGAAGATTCTCCATTGGGAGTTAAAGCAGCCAAAACTGCAGGAATGAAATGCCTGGCCATAACCAATACACACCCCCGACAAAAGCTCGAGGAGGCTGACAAGGTAGTTGACTCTTTGGAAACCGTGGATGTAATCACCTTGCTCATGAGGGTTTAGAAAGGAATCAGGATAAAGAAAAAGGAGATTTAAATCATGGAGAGAAGTTTAGTTCTTATCAAACCTGATGCAATACAACGGGGATTGGCCGGGGAAATCATCTCCCGCCTGGAAAAGAAGGGGCTTAAAATCGTAGCTATGAAGATGTTGCACATGGATAAAAATTTGGCCCAACGCCACTATGCCGTTCATAAAGGAAAAGCTTTCTTCGATGATTTGGTAACTTTCATCACTTCTAGCCCAATCATCGCCATCGTCTTCCAAGGTAAAAATGCCGTGGAAATAATACGTCAAATGATGGGTGAAACTGACCCTGCCAAAGCCTACAGTGGCACTATCAGAGGCGATTTTGGCATTGATATTGGACATAACTTAGTACATGGCTCTGATTCACTGGAAAATGCCTCGAAGGAAATAGAATTATTCTTTCCAACAGAGGAAATTTATAACTATGACCGGGAACTAGATGCGTGGATCTATTGAATTCTAACCACGGGGGTTGCCTTGTCCCATAATTTATCCAGTTGATAATAGTCCCGCTCTAACGGGGCAAATATATGAACAATAACCGAACCAAAATCACCAAGCATCCAACCTGAGTCAGGAGTCCCTTCATTATGATGAGGTACGACGCCTTTAGTTTTCAACACCTCATCAATACCCTGCCAGATAGCTTCAATATGCCGCTTGGTATCTCCAGTGCAAATAACAAAGTAATCCGCGAAAGAGCACAAAGCTCTAACGTCCAGCATAGCGACATCCCTTGCTTGCTTCTCAGAAGCAAGTTCGGTAGCCAAGCGCGCTATTTCCTCAGCTCCCAGAAAGGCACTAACCTCCTTCCATAATTATACCATTTATGGCAACATTTGACCAAGATCATCTTGCCGTGTATATTTTGAATATAATGCACCCTTTGTAAATTTGCGAATAAAATTTTTCAGTTTGCGATATATTTGTTATAATTAAACAGAAGATAAAGATATGCAAGTAAAATGGTGGCGTAGCGGTTTTTTTTACCTACTACTTCTAGCAGTAGTAGTGGCTATGGTACTTGTCTCCATGCCACATGAGAGGCCTGAGCCAGTAAGCCTGGCTGAGTTTGTCGAGAGCGCTAAACAGGCGGAAATTGACACCATAAAGCATGATGGTGAGACACTGACTGGTTTAAAAGGTGGTCAGGAGGGTAAGGCCTTAATTACAACGGTATTCAAGGCTGATACCGATGCCGTGGTTGTTTATCTGGGAGAAGAAGGGGTAAATCTTGGAGCAGGAGGAATAGAGTTCTATGCTACAACGAGTGGCTTTGATTGGGGAACGATAGCACTAACAGTCATTCTACCCATTGTGCTGCTTGGGGCATTATTTTACTTCTTATTCTTCCGCGCCGCCCGTGGCGCTGGCACACAAGCCTTCAATTTCAGCAAAAGCCGTGCCCGATTAAATCTCGACAAGAGGCCCGATGTAACTTTCGCCGATGTTGCTGGAACAGATGAGGCAAAGGAAGAGGTTCAAGAAGTAGTGGAATTCCTCAAGTCCCCCCAGAAATTCCAGGCGCTGGGGGGACGCATACCCCGAGGAGTGCTCCTGGTAGGGCCACCAGGAACAGGGAAGACTTTACTGGCCAAAGCTATAGCTGGAGAAGCCAAGGTACCTTTTTTCTCTATTAGTGGCAGCGAATTTGTGGAGATGTTTGTGGGCGTGGGTGCCGCCAGGGTCAGAGACCTGTTTGATCAAGCCAAGCGTAATGCACCATGCCTTATATTTATTGATGAAATCGATGCCGTTGGCCGGCACCGTGGTGCTGGTTTAGGTGGAGGACACGACGAGAGGGAGCAGACCCTCAATCAAATTCTGGCTGAGATGGATGGCTTCGATACCAGTGTCAACATCATTGTCATAGCCGCCACCAATCGCCCCGACATCCTCGACCCAGCCCTCCTCCGCCCCGGTCGTTTCGACCGCCACGTTGTCATCGATTTACCCGATATGAAAGGCCGCAAGGCTATTCTAGAGGTGCATGCTAAGGGCAAGCCGCTGGCCAAAGGAGTTAACCTCGAAACGGTAGCTAAGGAAACGCCGGGATTCAGCGGCGCTGACCTTGCTAACCTAATCAATGAAGCAGCCATCTTGGCTGCGCGGCGCAACCGTCAAGATATCACATTAAAGGAGCTTGAAGATGCTGCCGACCGCACTATAGCTGGACCGGAAAAGAAAAGCCGTATAATAAGCTCCAAAGAAAAGGAAATAATTGCTTACCACGAAAGTGGCCATGCCTTGACCGCCAGGATGTTGCCTAATGCCGACCCTGTGCATAAGATTTCTATTGTCGCCCGAGGGATGCTGGGGGGCTGGACACGATTCCTGCCCTCCGAAGACCGCCATTTATGGACTAAGTCTCAGTTTGATGATAGATTGGCAGTAAGCTTGGGCGGACGTGTTGCCGAGGAAATTACCTTCGGGGAAATGACTACCGGTGCCCAAAACGACTTGGAGCAAGCAACTAAGCTAGCTAGAAAAATGGTCACCGAGTATGGCATGAGTGAGAAATTGGGCCCCCGGACCTTTGGGCAAAGGCAGGAACTCGTCTTTCTGGGTCGTGAGATCAGCGAACAGAGGGATTACAGCGATAAGATAGCCCAGGAAATCGATGAAGAAGTGCACAATATTATCCAGCGGGCCTACAAAACCACCAAGAAAATTCTGACCGCGAACAAAGGAAAACTAAAACTGCTAGCTGAAGAGCTTATAGCTCGTGAAACTCTGGATGAACCTGATCTCGACAAAATATTTGAAGGCTTAGCGCCACAGCCAACCCCCAGCTAAATCAAAAAGCAAAGGTCAAGTCAAGATTCAAATTTTTTGATTTTCTCTCAGGGAGCCAAGCCGACTACTTTCTTTGGCGACAATATCTTCATCTAGCTTGACAAATAGCGGTTGGGGCTGGCGAAGTTTCTGCCCCGGAGGTAAAAACTGAACTTTCCAACCTGCTTCCTTTACACTACCATCAAATCCAAGGAAGGAATGAAGCATTTCGGAACTGAAGGGGAGGAAGGGATAGAAAACAGTTTTCAATGCTGCCAGCACAGAGAGGACTGTATAGACGGATTTAGCCGAAGTCTCTCGTTCCGTTTTGATTGTCTTCCAAGGAGCTTGTTCGTCAAGATAACGATTAGCTTCCTGGGCTAGAGACATAGCCTCTTTAACCGCCCCTTTAAACTCACAGCGATAAAGCAACTTATCCACACTGTCTAAGGTAACTTCAGCCCCATGAAGCAAGCCCTGGCTGCGTTCATCCAGTTCGCCCGGCGCAGGCACAGCTCCATCGAAATTACGATAAGCAAAGGTGAGAACACGATTAGCCAAATTACCATAGGTGGCTACCAACTCATTATTATTACGACGAAGGAATTCACGCCAAGAAAAATCGCTGTCCCCGCTATCAGGCATATTCACTGCCAAAGTATACCTCAGGGGATCTGGTTCATACCGTTCCAGGTAATCATGCAGCCAGATTGCCCAACCACGGCTAGTAGAAAGCTTCTTGCCTTCGATAGTCAAGAATTCATTAGCTGGAACATCATAAGGAAGATTCAGACTACCATAACCCATCAACATCGCCGGCCAAACAAGGGTATGGAAAAAGATATTATCCTTGCCAATGAAATAAAAACTCTTAGCATCGTCTTGCCAGAAAGCTTGCCAGGCGGTATCATCTCCCTGTAATTTTGCCCATTCCTTGCTTGCCGATAAATAACCAATGACTGCCTCAAACCATACATAAATACGTTTACGCTCAAAGCCTGATTGCGGCACAATTACTCCCCAATCCAAATCACGAGTAACCGCCCTGTCTTTTAATCCTTCATCCAGAAATTTCCACGTGGTGCCAAGCACATTACGCCGCCAATGAGTCTGCTCTTTTATCCAGTCAGTCAACTTATCCTGAAAAGAAGAAAGGCGCAAAAAGAAATGCTCTGAAGACTCGAATCGGGGCGGAGTGGAACAAAGGTAACAGCGAAGATCCTTAAGCTCCCATGGATTCAAAGGCTTACCGCACTCATCACATTCATCACCTCTTGCTTTAGTGAAGCCACAGTGAGGACAAGTACCTTCCAGATAACGGTCGGGAAGGAACCTCTGGCACTTAGGACAATAAGCTTGAAGCATCTTATCTTTGTAAATATAGCCCCTATTGAGCAAAGTGAGAAATATGTCATGAGTAACTTGAGTGTGATTCGGAGTGCCAGTGGTAGTAAATAAGTCGAAAGAGATGCCTAATTTTTCCCAGCAATCGACAAATTGTTGATGGTATTTGTCTACTATGTTTTGTGGCGTGGTAGATTCTTGTTCGGCACGAATTGTAATCGGCGCTCCGTGCTGATCGCTACCGGAAACCATCAGCACTTTATTGCCCTTAAGGCGATGATAACGGGCAAAAATATCGGCTGGCAGATAAGCACCAGCGACATGTCCTAAATGTAGCGGGCCATTGGCATAAGGCCAAGCAACACCGATAAAAATGCGCTCGCTCAAATTCTTTCCCCAAAAGTCAGCCTATTGTAAATCATTAATTGCCCCGTGTCATTGCTATGAGCCGAGGCTCTCAAATGACGATTTCCAACATTTATCCCTTGGGGAGAAAGGTAATTATTTGCTTTCCTTTCTCCGTTCCATATGAGATATAACTACGGCTCAGGCAGCAATCAATACAAAGACGTTGCTTTTCATCTCCTTCCCCATTGGTTACAAGATAGCGCTCTCCATATTTAATAGGACGATGACAACCATCACATTCCACCTTTCCTATAGCAATACAACCACGGTGCATTTTAGCTCCTTTCCTGAAATTTCAACCAAGCTCGAGTCTTACCTTCAATAACGAGACTAAACTCCCCTCTTGGTTCGGCGAAATGCTCCTTAGCCTGGCTCACTCTGCCCCGGAAAATCTCTTCGTGAACCTTGGTAAGCTCACGGCATACAGATAGTCTTCTATTTCCTAGAATTTCCTCAATATCACTCAATGCTTCCCTAATGCGATGGGGTGTCTCGAAAGCCACTATAGTTCTTGGTTCATCGACTATTGAGCTGAGAAGACGCTGCCTTTGCCCTTTACGTCGGGGCAAAAACCCAAGGTAAAGGAATTGGTCGGTCGGCAACCCGGAAACCACTAAAGCAGTAATCACCGCTGAAGCACCCGGAATCGGTACCACAGAAATCCCGCGCTCAATGGCAGCAACGATAAGCTCGTAACCAGGATCACTTAGCCCTGGCATGCCAGCTTCCGAAACTAGAGCCAGGTTTTCTTTCTCGAGATAATCCAATAAATAGTCAAGTTTAGCTCTTTTACTATGCTCATGATAACTAGTCAATGGAGTTTTTATATTATGGGCATTAAGCAAGTGGCGCGTAGTGCGTGTATCCTCAGCAGCAATAAGTTTCACCTCCTGTAAAAGACGTAAGGCACGCAGGGAAATATCTTCCAGATTGCCAATAGGAGTGGCAATGACATAGAGAACAGGCATGACTTACAATTATACTTAATAGCTATAATTTTATCTACAAGTTTCCTTGACTTTAGACCGCCATGCTTGTATAGTTTGTGGCAACTTTTATCAAGTAAAGAAAAATGCCTCACCCTAAACTCAAAGAGCTAGAACGCGCTTACGGATTTGATGAAGTTGCACTTGTCCCTGGAGATGTAACCATTAATCCCGACCAAACTAACATAGACTTTACCGTAAAAAATTACACCTTGTCCATCCCCATTCTAGCCTCAGCTATGGATGCTATTGTTGACCCCGCCTTTGCTATTAAATTTAACAAACTTGGCGGTCTAGCTGTCCTTAATCTAGAAGGTGTACAAGCAAGGTACGAAAACCCCGATGAGGTCTTAAACCAAATTGCCCAAACTCCTGAGAAAGAGGTTACTTCCCTGCTTCAAAAAATTTACTCTGAGCCTATCAAGGAAGAGCTCATTAGCCAACGCATTGGAGCAATAAAACAGGCTGGTGCCATCTGTGCCGTATCTATAACTCCAGCCAACACCAAACGGTTGGCTCCCATAGCCAAGGATGCCGGGATGGATATACTCGTGGTGCAATCTACCGTCACCACAGCCAGGCACATCTCCAAGAGCTATCGGGGACTTATCCTGCCTGAGCTATGCCAGCAAATATCCTTGCCTATCATAGTAGGCAATTGTTGCAGCTATAACGCAGCATTAGAGCTAATGAGAACAGGGGTCGATGGCATCCTAGTTGGAGTGGGGCCTGGGGCTGCCTGTACCACCCGGGAAGTCATCGGCGTTGGAGTTCCCCAGATAACTGCTACTCTGAATTGTGCTGCTGCTAGAGAAACATATCTCAAGGAAAGTGATAAATACGTAGCAGTGATAACAGATGGAGGTATTCGCACCGGTGGCGATTTATGCAAAGCATTTGCTGCAGGTGCTGACGCTGTAATGATTGGCTCGCCTTTAGCTCAAGCGACAGAAGCGCCAGGAAAAGGCTATCACTGGGGCATGTCTCATTCTCATCCAGCATTGCCTAGAGGGACACGTGTTAGAGTTGGCACTACCGCCTCATTAGAGCAAATTCTCTTCGGTCCTACTTCCGTCACCGACGGCACTCAAAACTTAATTGGCGCTCTACGCACTAGCATGGGAGTATGCAGCGCTCGAACCATCAAAGAAATGTATAAAGTTAAGATGGTTATTGCCCCATCTATAAAGACTGAAGGGAAATACTTTCAGGCAATCCAGAATGCCCCTTGAGTTTATAGAAACGCCGAAAGGCAAAACCAGACACCAAAGCCAGCTAGAACCAAAGCACAAACGCTAAACACAATCTTTTGTACCTTCTGTGTCCACCACCGCCTTGACTTAAATGTACTCACAGAGAGAAATTCACTCCAGGCAAAATCACAGGGCAAATGCACTGTGGTAAACAAAATAACACCGGCAAGCCCGAACTTGGCGGCACCGGTTACCAGAGCTGCACCCACAGTCGCCCACCATATGTAAAAAGCCGGGTTAGTTCCCGTAATTACGATGCCTGTCAGTAAAGAGCTAGCTGGTAGACCGCCTACCGCACCAGGCGCTTCACCAGTAGCTCGAAACATTCGGAAACCCAGGTAAAGCAGCATCAAGCCACCGGCAAGATATATACCCTTTTCCACTTGGGGAGAGCTGATGAAATGCCCGAATCCAAAATAAATTATAGCTATGAGCGGTATCTCGATAACAGCATGCCCTGCTGCAATCCAGGCACCAGCGTGTTTGTCACTATACCCCTTGGCTATGGTAGCCGCAGTCATTGGTCCGGGTAGCATAACGCCGGTAAGAGAAATTCCCGCTGCTGACAATAAAAATAGGCCCAGGCTTGTTTCCATGACTTACTTTGGGCAAAACCGGATTCAGGTTAAATTTCCTCTTGTTCCTCATCCTCCTCCTCAGCCACAACCCCACCATACTGAGGGAGCATCACACCTGCTTTGGCTCGGCGACCTCTGGCTCCTCTGGGCAAATCGCCAATCATCTTCTTTAGCTCTGCCAATGCTTCAACCGACTGCGTTGGGGGAGCAACTACGCCATCTACCCCAACTTGCCCTAAACTGGTTAGCTCAGCCTTTGTGACCAGAGAAGGCAAGGCCATAATAACCGGCTTCTCTAAGAGTTCGACGAACCTTCGACAAACAAGCAGATGCTCCACAGCAACAAAAGAGTCTTCGCCTTTACTACTGATGAACACACCATCTACTTCAAGGCTATTAATGGCCCTAACAAAACCCTGGTCTAATGAAGGCTCTATCATCAAAAATTTGCCCACCTCTTCTTTGTGTAATACTGCGGCAGGTATCCTGATGTCAAAAACCACAAAGTCGCACCCCAAGCTCGCAAGCTCATTTATTTCCTCTTCGCTCATACTCTTCACAAATACCCCCAGAGGGATATCGCCCACAGCTTCGACCATTTGCTTAATAACCTTGGCGCTTGGGCCCTCGTCCAATATCAACCCGGCATCGGCATTGACATCAGTCACGATTTTGGCTTCCTTGACCTGTGTCCCTGACAGTCCCGCAATAAGCAACATTGCTGGGCTTTTTGATTCAGAGGTAGACGGATGAAAACCTATGGGCGTGGTTGAAGATTTAGAAAGACTCTGCAATTTATCTACCAATTTACTCATATCACCCTCAGCCAGCGGTCGGATTCGAACCGACGACCGGCGGTTTACGAAACCGCTGCTCTACCCCTGAGCTACGCTGGCACTGTAATCGTGGACTTCCCCGTCTTGACGTTCCTTTGACGTTCCGGGCAAGCCTGACGGCAGCACCTCGTCAAGTGACGCCATCATGTCCTCTTGCATACCAGCTATTATATGGGAATAGGTATCCATAGTAAAGGCAACACTCGCATAACCTAATGCCTCACTGATAACCTTTGGTTTGGCACCGCGAAGGAGAGTGGCCGTGGCGCCACTCTCCTCTCTTTGGTTAGATATACCTGGGAACTGGCGGCTACTTGATTAACTTCCTTAACGCCCTGCCAGTAGCTTTACCAGCTACAACATCCTAACTTACTAATAGGACGTCGGAAAAGCCAGTTAAATAATAAGTGAATTGTATTGAGTAATTGATAGTTATATATTGAATATTGATAGAGTTGATTTTACAATAAGCAAACAATGTATTAGTATTAGATTTGAAGGGGGTAATAGTATGGGGCAAAAGAAAAGGAAAGAGTTATATAAAAAAATAGAGGAACATAGAGAGCGACCTCTTATCGCATATGTAACAAGTGGGAGACAGGGTGCGCAAGGACTGATATCGGTAGACGCGATGCGTATGTTTGCTGATCAATTATTTAAAATTCCAAAGGAGACGAAGAAATTAGATATCTTGGTAAATAGTTTAGGAGGGGATGGATTAGCCTCATGGCGTCTTATCACAATGGTTAGGGAATACTTGGGTAATGATGGATACATAACTTGTTTGGTTCCCTATTACGCGTTTAGTGCTGGGACATTAATAGCTGTTGGGTCAAACGAGATTTTTATGCATCCAATGGCATCACTAGGACCAGTAGATCCACAAATAGTAGTGCGTACTCAAGCTGGAGCAACACAATTCGCATACGAAGATATATCAGCTTACACAAATTTTATTAAAGAAGAGGGTGGTTTAACAGAGCAAACAGAGAAGTCTGATTTACTAAAATCACTGGTCGGGGAAATAAAGCCAAGTGTTATAGGAGCATCAAAGAGATCGTCGATGCAATCGATTGTAATGGCAGAGAAATTAATGAAGCTTCATATGACTGGAGTAGATGCTCAGAAAGCAGAAATAATTGCAGAAAAATTGAGTAAGAGTTTTTTTAGTCACGGTCATGCGTTGTCAAGGAAAGAAGTTTCAGAATTAGGTTTAAAAGTTAGTAAGTCAAACGAGGTTTTGGAAAGCTTAATATGGCAGGTTTATCAGGACTTCGAAGAGGAAATGCAAATGAAAGAGCCCTTTGATCCAGTAATGATATATTTGAGGAATCCGGCATCAGCAAGTATGCTAGAACCACCCCCTATTGTAAACATTCCTGCGAATACACCCCAACAATTGATACAGCAAATTTGGCAACAAGTAGTATCACAAATAACATCTACTCAGGGGCCAGTAATTGACTTTAAATTAATATTCGCAGCAGTTGAAAGTGCTAGAATGACTGCAAGATACATTCGTGAAGGAAAATTGTTCGGTACAAGGCAATCAGATTTAAATTTCCTTATTGGCACGCCACGTCTTGTAGAAAAATGGATAATATAATGTAACGTGTCAAATCGTGTAATTGACAGATTACATTATGGGGGGTACAATATACGAGGATTTATATGTGGAGTGGAGGTTATTCGTGCCTGAAATTAGGAAAAAAGACAATATCAATATAAAAAAGAATCCACCAGTTATTAAAGTAGACTTAGCAAGTGCAGAATTTTATGTTCATTTCGGTCCATTCATGCCTTATAACTCTGGTGGTTTTGCTGTAAATTCAGCAAAATACAGTAATGTAATTAGATCTGACTCTACGATAATAATTGCACCACCAAAGCATTAACTCCTAACTCGTAACCCAGGAAACACATCCTCTCCGAAATTACAGTGATTGGTTTTTGCTAATCCACTTAGTAATTTCCGGTGATATTTTGTGGTATTCAATGGAGAAAAAATGATGTTCAAGCTCTCAAGCCCAGAGAGCGGAGTTAGGCTGCCTTATTAGCCTAACATCACTCAGAAGTCGGTTCAGCCAGTAGAGAGATCCCCTTGTCTTGCCTATGGACTTTTGGGCTATTTAGGATTATCATAAGAAATGGAATGAGGAAGAAGATAGTCCTCATCAGCCTGATTGCCGTTTTTATCTTCCTTGGTATATTCTGCTACAAGACCTGGTTTGTCGCTTTCGCAGCCACCAAGTACCTCAGCGGCCGGACAGACGGTAAACAAGGAATTGTCAGGTCAATAATCATCCCCTGGCGGAATTACCAGCTCCACCTGCACCACTGGTTTCTTGCCCTGATTATGGGCGGAGTATTCATGGTAAAGGGCTTTTACATCCTGCCACCGGAGGTCTTTTACGGATTTCTCTCCGCCATTATCTTCCAGGGAATCTATTGTTACAAAGACTGGTACCGAATTATAAAAAGAAAAAGCGTTCTGCCAACTTTGGCGCAGCGGATGTCATTAGCTGCTGGGAATGACCCAGAACTTTGAACTGTTATGATAGAAGAAATTCGCGACAATAGTGTACAGTTATGTAAAGGAGCTCAAATAAGATTCTGCGCTCGTTAGACGTGGAGTCTTCATGAAAATCGGCCTTTTCATCGACACATCCCTGCCTTACACAAATGATATTGCTACCGTAATCAAGATAATAAAGCGGGAATTTACCGATGTTAAGAGGGTAAACCCGGAGATTCACGTACCACCAGTTGGCTAATTTCAGTCTCGAAAAGAGGGCCCCCACAAAACCTGAATGTATTCACACCACTTCCCGGCACATGCTGGAGGTGACCAACGAATAACAAAGCTAAAGCGCACACGGGTGATAGTTACTTGCTCCGAACGTTGAGTGGTCGGTCTAGCTGCTAATCGCCCGGTCCCTCAAGTTCTTCTTCAGCGAAGCGCCTGACTGTCGTCAAGCCTTTGGACTCAATTCTCACCATATACCAGAAGCGAAAGGTATCCTTAACAGGTTCTTTATCTACGAACCCGGTGTAGCCTCCATACTGTGAAGAACAATTGACACTGATTTTCACTTTGCTGCCTTTCCTGAACTTCGTCGCTCTTCTACCATACCCCCGGGGAAGATCATACTCCCTTCGTTTAATCGGGTCAGACAGGATATCATAAGCCTCGTTTATCTCTTTCATCTTTTTATGGGATTCCTCGCTTTCCTGATGCCTGTCTGGGTGGCATTGAAAAGCCAGCATGTGATACGCCCTTCTTATTTCTTCTGCGCTGGCATTTGGCGCAATGCCCAAGACTTCATAGTAGCCTCTTTCACTTTGCCTCCCGCACATAAGTAGTTCCATGGAAACTATTATACGGCTATCTGAGGAACAGTCAATAGTTCTTTTGTACTATGTCTTTTGTACTATGTTCAAGCCATACTGTAGAGTTAAGAAGCAACAATCCATCTTTTGGCGCAACGGAGCAATATCCAAGCTTCTATTGCCCAAGCTGTACAATATGGACTAATGTTCATCTCCTAAGCCTACTTTGGATAGCGTCACTCTCAAGTTCTCTGATGGCATCAGAAGCAACCCAGCGAGCAGCCTTCGAGTCGAGTCGCTTGATTTCCTTTGCAGTATTTATTGCGGCTTCGTTCAAATCGAGGTTCCTTTTCCCGATGTTTCTAAGAGCCCAGTTCACTGCTTTCTTGACGAAGTTACGCTCGTCCGTAGCCTCTCGTATTATCACAGGCAGCAATTCGATGAATTTCTCATCGCTCGCCTTCTTATCATGCCATGCCAGACAGGCTATCAGCGAAAAGGCAGTCCTTTTGACAAACTCTTCTTCCCGCTCAGACCAATCGACGATTTTCTTCCAGGCTAAGTGATTCTTTTCAAAAAGATTCATGCACACCTGGTCGCAGACATCCCACGAATTAATGCCTTTCACCCAGTCCTCCATCTGCTCTTCAGTTAGCTTGGCAGGGTCACCAACCATCGCAGCCACGATCCTTGCTTCGGCTATTCCAGTTCTCCATAAGTCTAGTGCCAGCTTGTGATCTCTCCCTATCTCTTTAGCCAGTTTTCTCATATCAGGAACCGAGACGCCTAATCTTTGTTCAACTGTCATCCCGAATTTAGCCATTCCTTTTAACTGCTCTGGCTGAGCTTTGCTCTGGAGTTTGTCCAGCACGTCCTTCACAGAAGCCATTGTTTACTCCTATTTCGTTACTTCAAAATTACTAACATAACATATTGCTGAATTATAAAGGCCCATTAAACCATTATCAATGCGGATGGTTGTAAGTGTTTCTCATTACCTCTTGGGTGTGCAACAAAACGACACACTCAATTGTTACTTTTTACGAGACAAGGGTTGGTATTGGGGGTTCAGATGGCTTTGCAGTTGTTAATTTGTCAAGGCAGTTGGATTCTCGATTCCTCAATCATTATATCTACTCATGCAATAAATTGGCCCATTTCACCACATTCGAGAATAGGTAATACGAGCCAGCAGGCACTTCAAACAGACAAAGACTTTAGCTTAGAATAGACTCTTTTCAATCTTATTCTGTTGTAACGTTGAATTATGATACAGGGTAGGTTTACCAGTATTGCGTATACTATCATCACAATGCCGACCCACCACGGATTCCAAATAAAGAACACCGGGCTTAATAAAAACATTATCCAGTGAGTAAGTTCAGCACGGCATGTTTCTCTGATGAAATCATCAAGATAAACATCATCAAGTCCCTTGAGGTGTTTTTTCTTGAACCCTTTTTTGAACAAGGCGGCGCCATCCGGTAACCTTTTCTTCCACTTCTTCAATCTGAATATTCTTACATAAATCTTGCCGTCTTTCTCCCATTTCCTTTGTTTATACAGCCAGAACCCAGTATCAAATGAACTAAGTGGGATATGTGTCATCGAGTAAGACACACCCATATGAATGATAAGCCAGGCGGCAATATCAAGCAGAATTGTTGGCAGTGTAGGTAGATGAAGCAGCATTATTTGTTCGCCTTACGCTTCAAATTTATCTCCCTGCCTTTCCATTTGACACTCCTGAATAAGAAGATACGAACAAATGAGTAGATGAAAACCACAACGAAGAACGCCATGGGTATGGGGTAAAACAGTGCGGTAT